>Ga0210059_1010061_pt1 | contig 14665 bp, 8 predicted proteins | sample Ectturendosymbi2_FD_188042 | JGI IMG/M metagenome (GOLD analysis project Ga0210059, IMG submission 188042) | Ecteinascidia turbinata endosymbiont from Florida, USA - Sample 2 (SPAdes) (version 2) | ecosystem: Host-associated > Tunicates > Ascidians > Unclassified | place: Key West, Florida...
AAATAATTTCTTTGTTGGCAATGTTCTCAGTAACACTTCCACTGTTTCAATTCGCGAAATAAGACCACAGAAAAAATTGATCGAAACGCACAATGATGACAGTCATCGGCATGCGCTTGCAGTTGTACTTACACCAGACTCTACTCGCTGTCGGTTCTCTACACAGACCCAAGTCATTTATATTCTACGGAAAACGATGCTGTGCTTGTGTGCCGCTTTTCAACCACTTCAAAATTTAACAGGTTTGTTGCGTATCGTGCTGTGATTGGTGGATCGAACTCAAATTGCCTGCCCGCCAAATCTCGGAAGGATGGAATTATTTTGCAGTATTCCACCGACGGAGGTAAGAAACCTGATCTCGGAAACTACGGCGGCTGCATAAACGGAGTTTTAGAGACAGTCTTGCGTTTCAGATATATACGTTGTGTCAACAACAGTTCCATGTCTAGTAAAACATTGAGAGTACTGCAAAGTTTCGCCAAACTGCAATCTTCCAGCGATTGACTGCGTTCGACTTGAAAACTTAACACCAAGTTCTTCTCTGTTATTTAAGATAAAGTCCGGTGTCTGATTATTTTGCACCTCTAGGTCTGCTTTTATTTCAGCAATAGACGTGAGACATGATATTAAAGAAACGCAATTAGAAAATACTTCACATGAGGTGTCTACCGGAGAAAGATGAGGAAATTCCTTTTTTTCGATTATCCAGGCATTGTTTGTTTGGTTTTTGAAGCAGTTGGCAATTTTCTGTCGACGCAGGGATATCGTGGTCTGTTTTGCACGAGCTGGACTATCAATCGCATCCAATGAGCGGCAGAGATGGTCACATCAAACTTCCCCTGGCTGCTCGAACCAACTCGACTAGAATTAGGTGGTGGCAGCCGTTTGAAATGGACAAGACCACAGGTATCTTTCCCGCATTTGTCAAACACTTATATCAAAGCACAGACGTTATCAAAGCATAGACGACTCAAAGATACTTCAAAGCGAGTTAAATGACGAGATGTTTCAACTGTTTCCATTGCCGCCTATTCAAATTTTGGCTGCCTGAACAAAATCGGAGGAATTTGTTTGTAGGACGAAACGTACGGATGAGATCAAGGAAATTATCCAGAAATTGCCCTGCGGCGATATTTGCATAACTTCAAAATTAGAAAATTTAATGTTCAGCGGAACCAGGGGGGAGCGATTGGGGGCGATCGCCCCACCCCCTAAAACCTACAAAAGTAACTTTGTTCACCATGATTTTTTTACAATTTGGAAAACAGGATTCGCGATATAAGACCATTTTGTCGTCCATTGTTTTGTCACAGCAGTGTTGTGTATTTCATCCTTTTTACAGTAGTAAAGCCGCTATACTTGATTACCAAACATCATTGAAATCGCCCCCCTAACCTTACTGGCTGGATCCGCCTCTGGTTCAGGTTGATGTCAGTGATATTTTGGTTCGAGAATCAAGTTTTACACTTCGTCAGAGCACAAAATTCCTGTTTCTGCTTGTTCCTGCACGGTACTACGCACGGGGTGGTTTTTTTAATACTAAACATAACAAGTAAATCATTTAAACTTTTAGTTTGTACTCACGGCACATTTTGTTGTGGTCTGAAAGTTCATAACAATGCATCCTTCCCAATCCTCACGTTCCAACTGCGGGTAAAGCCCAAAATTCTACGTCATTTGCTATATTCCCCGTATAGTGATCCATTGCTACTTACTTACACGCGAAAAAAGGTTTAATAAATTCAACGTCGCAAGTGAACGTTTCTAAGACAGTATCTGCTGTACTCTTTAAAGTGCTTTGCATTCTGTTTTGCTGAGATAATCCATCAACATATTTTCTTGAACTTGGCGGTACGTTACGCCAAGCGCAAAGAATAGTTTTGGTATTTGCAAGTAATTTTACGCAGCTTGGATGCTTAAAATATTTAACCGGGACATTCTTGTCGCCAGCCATTTTACCGGCTGTATCTTATTCTGCACATAGGCTGGGCAACCATGGGCGAAAATCGAGCGAGCTGGGCACTTGATGACGTGTACATCGGTGGACACGAAGTCAATGTTCCTGCTCTGCAGTCCGACCTGGAGCTTCTCGAAATCCCTGCCGGCAACATAGGTATGTTATGACAGGGTTGCTTTGCTTTATCTATGGGCTCGCACATCCAGTGTTTATGAACCTCGTGTAAGTTTATTTTAGAAGAGCATGTTTGGTTTTCGCTCAAAGCTCAAGAGATTCTACAAGCGTAGCTGATAGTTATTTAGGCCGGTTTTCACTGTTCAAGGGCATAATCAGCTTTTCAAAAGGTTAACTTTTTCGAAGTGCAAGTCCTCAAAGATATTCTGAAGTGTTTTGTCGCAGTTTTTGTCGGATTGCTTGTTTGTTACCAGAACATGATTGTCGAATGCACGAACCAAAAGAAATTTGCAGATACTTTGGATATTTGCAACGGATAGGCGATTTTATTCAAGTAAAAGCAATATTGACCACATCCAAACGAAATCAAAGTTGTATTTTGATTCCTTAGATCCGTGATAGATCTGTGCACGAAGGTAAATATCTACCAAGTCCGATGGTAGTGCATTAAATATATCGACAATCTTATAACTGTGATGAACAGATCCGAGACTATCACTGTTTGTCACAGATCAACTTTACAAAAAAATGCGTATGGTTGTTATGTTGTCGTGAAAAACTTATCGTACACCGTATTTTCTTTCATGAGCGTGCGTCCCTTCAAATGCAGTGTGCAGAGCTTCACCTGTTTATTGTGGGGCAACTTTTTTCTTTGAAATCTTGCTCTTCAAGCACTTGGAATGACTTGCACTTAGCGCGAAGCTCTATATTGGAAGTTTTTTAGAGCTTGCCATGCAAAGTGCGTTTTACTTGGTATATGCTTCAGGTGATCTGCCGGACGAAACTTTTGATTTCTATCCCAACTCCGCTGTGGATTTCAACTTGTGCTTCAGTGACGTAGGATCACGCGTCATAATGTGGGCGGGTGGCCAACCGGACTCGGTGCAACAGAGCGTGACCACGCGGCAACTGCTTGTGTCGTCAGGTTTCATGATACAGTTCAAGGTGCTTGGTGGCATTTCTTATTTTTCCCTTGTATTAGCATCTTTTATATTTTAAGTATGTTAGTTTTTTTTTCAATTCCGCGCAAGCTCCACAAGACATCGTTCGTTCAACGAACTGGAAAATCTAAGATGGTTTCACTACTGTGGCTGTCTTTGCATGATAACACTGGTATTACAGTAGTATTAAATGCCAAGCGTCAACAGTCACCTGCCACCCTGCCAGGAAAATCTACCTCCCTCTACCAAGCGCTTGAAAACTTCATTAAAAGTTATTGTCAGCAACTGGTTATACTTCCTTTCCATTAGTATTTATGTTAAACTTTTGGCGAAGAATAAACATCAGTGAGATTTATTTCTTGCAGATCAAAGTCGGATGCACACCTGACGCCAATTATTGCTCCAGTGGTCATAACGTTAAGCTGCAGTACAGAGAGAATCCCGAGTAAGATTGTTTTTCATTGCAGATGATTTTGTGTATGTTGACATGTGCAGCTAACGCTTGACCCCACGTTTTTTTTAATATTCTGTCAAACCACCGTGAGTAAAATTTGACTTTTCAAAGATTTTTTCTATTTTCCAAACATCTCCTTTTAGAGTCGTGTCACCCTTTTTCTTTGCGGAAGACCTCAACCAAGCCTAGTTAAAACTTACGATTTTTACTGCCAGCAGATTAAAGTGTTTGTACAATTTTTGATATAGGCCTAGCTTTAAAAGATGTTTTTTTTTTCTTTCTACTGTTGCATATGTTGCGCACGTTTCGTTGCAATGAATTAGTGGCAATGCGTAAAAGATGTCTAATTCTCTGCATTTTATCGGAGGTACGTAAATTTTATAAATAGTGGCTGGCGGGTGCCTATGAAAAATGAGCATTTTTCACATTTATTTTAAAAAAATTTAAGATAATGTTTCACGTAACAACTGTGTTTTATTTTGTGTGTCATGGCTAGGCACTCACAGCTTCTTTCGAAAGTTTGTTGAACGTTTTCAAATTTACGCATACGTCACAGAACTACTGCATACGATTTGCCGAATTCATTCATTGATGTCTGAAAAGATGTATCCACCGATGTCTTTCAGGGACCCGTGGCAACTGCTTCAAGAAAACTGTTATCCAAATAGCAGACCCCGGTCAGGATGTGAGCTCTTCACCAATCACGATCCATCCATTTACACGCTTGATGGAACGCGGACATGGTCCCGGGTTGCGATACCCATGGATCGCATAGAATCCGTGTAAGTGGTCAGTTCGGGGGGTGACAATAATTATATAGACTGCAGAGTGAGGGCCTGGACCAAGGAGGGGAATACCCAGACAGCCTTCCTCTTAAAATTACAAAGACTTCTGGTTTTGTTTTATCCGAGACGTCTTAGCTCATCATCAGCTTTTTATGAACCTCACTAACACAATTTTATAACAAACAAAATCGTCTTGCGACAACTGCAAGCACGCCTGCGGGTATGTGGGCAGTCCGCAATCGCATGCTTTTTATCCAGAAACGATGTAGCTGAATGCAGTTACAGTGTTACAGTAGTTCTTATGGGATTGCTTTTAATCTGTTTAATTGCCGACGTTCCTCCACCTAATGAAGTAACCTTCCTCAGAGTAATGTTTTCAACCACATACGAGCATGTATTTCCCCAACAACATAAAGCGCTGGAAAATGTGACGTTATACGAAAATAACACAAAAAGATTACTTCACTCAGGAGCAAAAATTGGTAGTCACTGGTAGTGTATTGGTGGTCTTGTTACTTCTGTATAATGCTAATAGATAGTTAATCTTTCAAAACCCTGTGTTGTGTTGTTTAATTCATTGCTTCGGTCATTGTTTTCGATACGACGCTTTGGAGCACTGACAGCACTGTCGGTTTGTATATCCTGACCTGTACCAAAGGCATCGAAGATATTTTCTTATTCTGTCGGCACCACTAGGTTCAAAATATACTTGGTTCTATATGAAGTAAACCTGCAGTGGTACAAAATCTCATTTGGCGTAAACAACATTGGTACCAATTATCAAACAAAGCCGGCATTGTACTTTATAACGAAATGGAGTAAAGTTATGGGTGAGGTCCTTCTTTACTGCATCGGAAACCGATTTCAAAAATATTGTGGGATCCGGACACCTCTAGCGCCCCTTGCCGCCGACCGTATTTGTTTGGGAATGAATTGATGTTAAAGCACTGTACTTTCAAATGAACTGATTTCCGACGCAGGTCAACCCAGTTCCGATGGTTTCAAGATGGCGGCGCTCCGTCTGGGTCATCCTGGGCTTTAGATCAAATCTACATAGGAAGGGCTTGCCCTGGCTACTGCTCTGGGCATGGAAGATGTGTCCTTGGCCCAAGGTGCATATGCGATGCTGGCTACACAGGTGTGTGATACGTTTTCGCCTTTGAAAGGGTTGTGCGATAAGGGCATCAAATTGCAAAGCAACCTATGAGATGAACAACTTATACGCCGACGTGCAATTTTTTGTATTGCCTTTGCTTATGGGGCAAACTTTGAGTGCGAAAACACGGCAAAATTCTGTTTATGTTAAACTAATGCTGCACTAACTTGCTTGGAAATCTGATCGCATTCTTTGAAAACTTTGAATTTGCCATTGATCTCATTTCTATATAATCTTAATTGTACAAAGTAGCCGAGTTATAGTTTCTAGTTCAAAAATAACAGTTCGTTGCCTTCGCCGTGGCGCAGTTTAATTTCTTTTATACTCGCTTTTTGTATTCTTTGCGGGAGTGTCACGAATGGTCTGCGGCATTCATCGCCGCTTACTCGAGCCGGGGACCATTTCGCAGTGAATACTGCACTGGTGGCGAGTCAATGACGTTTTACAAGTCTTCGGTATGACCAGACCAGGAATCGAACCAAGACTACCAGCTTCCAGCTTCCAGCTTTAGTGACGCGTACTCAACCATCTACCACTCAGCGCCGCAGCTCAACAAAAGGTTCAACTGTTTCTCCTGCAGGTACCGATTGTCGTACACCGGTCGTTCCCTCCTACATCCGGGACTTCAAAGACAACTTCGAGCTTCCGACGCCTGTCGAACGAGCGCTCGCTGCCGACGCCATAAAGAAAGGCGCTGTAGTGTCTCAGAAGTGGCAGGTCGTCGAAGGGGGTGAAGTGGGTTACGGGGGATGTGGGTCGCTACGTCCGTACGGTTTCGGGCGAAACGTCTACTTCAGCAAGTGCGGGCGGAGATCTTTCACCACAGTCGAAATGGACTTGAGACGTGGGGGGTGAGTGAGTTCAGCTGTAAAAATGTGCGATTGCCAGAGAGTGTGAGTAATGATAAAATTTTTATCTGGATCAGGAGAAACAGTTAATACCATTTTCTTCGCGCAAAGCTTTTGTTTACTAAAAACAAAATACGTTCTGCCGGATTCCAAAAAGCTGTGATTTTGCAAAAAACAAAAGTATCGAACTTGTATCCAGCGACGAACATTGACGGAGTTTAAGTCAAAGCAAACCTTGCTGCTAACCTAACTGCGGCCTTAAAACCAAAACTGCACTCGTATTTCACTGCACCTCCTTCTCGGGCGATCATCATTGCAACCGGCAGCTACAGGTCAAATCTGAGATACAGCATCGCTCACACTGTAATCGTTGTTTCGAATATAGTTGATTCGCTCACACTGTAATCGTTGTTTCGAATATAGCTGGTGAAAGTTGGCTCAGTTTTTTTCTGAGACTTTTGCACTTGCGCGTTTAAACGCAAGGCCTGTTTACAAGGATACCGAGGAGAGCGCAGCAGAGCTTCGTAGATATTTTGTCTGCCTTTATTCGCCTTTGCCTTTCAGAAAGCCGTTAGAAACATTTGCGCCTCCCAACAAAACATTCACACACAACCGTAACAGCTCGGGTGATCAGGCCATCAACTACCTCTCAAAGCATTTCAAAATCACATTTTCTGGGTAAAAGTGATATTTTTGGTAGAAATTGTTGGAAAGTTCCTGATGGATGGACGAATGTTTGCATCAAATCAAAAGCGCAATTGAAGTTGGCCAAAATATATACTAATATCAATGGATGAGCTAGTTGTGGGGTAAAAAATGAAAGATGTTAGGTTAAGTATTGTTTCTTCTGAGAAACAACATCAATTTAAAAACCTGTTTGGGTGTTACACAAAAATATTGCGCTTAACCCAGGGTTTTTTAAGGTGTTTTAGGGACCCGATTCGGGTCCCTAGAATTGAAAATCGGGTCCTTAGAATCAGAGAAAATCGGATCCCTAGAATCAGAGAAATCGGGTCTCTACAAGTCCATACCGGGTACCTAACATTTTCCTTAAAAAAAACCTGGCTTAACCAAAAAATTTGTTGCGCAAATATGTCGTCCGCTCCACAAACTTCGGGTCTGTTACGACTGTACATTCACGCCATGCCTAACGTTTCTCTGATTCGTCGGAATGCGGTCCTGACTGACCGTAACGTTGAAAAGGTTTTTATGATTCGAAACGCTTGTACGTTCTGATGTGTTCAAGCAAAGCAGCGAAATTTCAGAAAGCCCATGTTATTATTCGATCAGCTTCAACCTTTGCACTTCCGCAGTTTTCTCGCACTCACAGCGTCGCAACGGGTCGAGAAAATTTATTCCATATTGTTCTTTGATAACTGTCAAAGGCGTTACTGAATAGTTCCGATGGTTATTGTGTTTTTTTAACGCGATTGCGATATTTACAACTTGATTAACCTTTGGCGTGAGAGACCCGACGTTAGTTCACGTGGGTCAGAGGATCCCAGCCTGGGGTACATTTGTCTATCTGAAAGGGTACATTTAAGGTTAGCAATCGAAAGGAAAATAGATTCATGTATTATTTATTTCCAAATATTCTAAAATATAAACGTTCTATTAAAAATCCAGTGGATTTTTGTCATTTCCCTCAGTCTTTTTGTCATATGAAATTGTAGGGGTACATGCTCATCTGTTGAAACGTTGAAGGAGTGCATCGTCAGAGAAAGGTTAGGAATCCCTGACATAATAAGTGTTCCACCTCAGCTAATATGGCCGCCAATTCATCACCAGGTATGTGCAGTACGTAATCCAGATCGGGGCTTCCCCTCCGCGACCGAGCTGCCAGGTGAGCTTCCGGAACAGTTCGCATTTCACGGGCGAAGCAAGTGTGCTTTTGCAGTACACCATGGATAACGGCATCACGTGGCACCTGCTGCAGGAGCACAGAGCTGGCTTCTTCAGCGCGGCCAAACGTGTCTCCGTTAAATTCGTGCCAGAGGTGAGAGCGAGTAATCAATTCACTGCTGTCCTGTACTTTCCGGTTATGATTTTCGAGTCTTTTTGCAAAATTGTGTTGATATTCATCCTTACTCCGCAATTTTCCGCTGTGAGGCAAAAATTTGTCGAAGGTTTTCCTAAATTGCTTTCTGAGCCGATTACGCTTTTTCCTGAAAAAACTAGAAGAAACATAAGGTAAGGCTTTGAATTTGTATGACATATGGCACGAAACTGAAAGTACTTTAGCAGCGTTTTAACGCCAAACTTAGCCAAAGTGACTTGTTTTGAAAGAATGTTGCGCGCCTTTAAAGCCGCTGACTGAGATTTTGCGGTGGAAGTCGCTCCCGCGATAATAATCATAAACTTCTCAGCGTCGAGCCTTTGCACAAATCTGAAGTCGAGTCTTTGCACAAAAAATCTCAGCGTCGAGCCTTTGCACAAAAAATCACAAATCTTAATCATAAACTTCTCAGCGTCGAGTCTTTGCACAAATCTGAAAAAGCACGTGTTCATTTTTCTTTTCTTCTCAGTTCTTTTTCCGCCAAACCCTTTCAGCGCTGATTAGAAGCTAATCGTGAGAACCGTTTTACAGATGAAGACCGACCATACTGCTCTGCGTTGGTGGCAACCGAAGCACAACGGCGTGGGCGATCAGTGGGCTCTCGACAACATAGAAATCATAATGTGCGTTCAGTTTTTGGATTTGACAAAACGGGTTTGGGCTGGTTTCTCCGTTAAATTGGTTTGGGAGACAGTTTTTGACTTTTTAGGCAAACGTTTTATACTACTTCAAACATTGCTTACTTTTTACTATTCGTTTCAAAATTGCAGGTGGCTCATCTTATGTTCAATTATATAGAGTCCAGTTAAGGAATGGTTAATTACACCTGTTTATGACTTTTACCAAACGCGCCTTTTTGTTTAGTATTTTAAAAAATGAAAATAGGCTAAAAATCTTGAAAAATCTATTATTCACATAGAGCATTATTTTATTATTTTCAGGTCCCGAGAGAACCGCTTTTTACACAACCTCCACGCTCCTGCGGCTTTGCTGCCGCCGAAGGTGCGAGCAGAATTACCAATAACATCAAACAATGCTGTTCAACCGCCAGCATCTGTGCACCCCCCAGAAATCTTGCCATAGTTTTCATCAACTTATCTTTAACCCCTACAGTATTCTCTATCTCAATTCAATCACACATTATATGCGATTCACCTTATCTCGCCTGATATTGAAGATCAAACAAAAACGTAAAATGTTCAGTGGAAGAGATCTTATTGATAATGTTTCCTTTTTCCTCCTGTTGTTTACCCACGTCGTTCAACTGCTTGCATAAAATTTTTTGTTGTCTCCACCATTTCTAGACATTCCTTTTCCATGTAAATAATGGTTTAGTTTTTCAATGATAACAATTGCGCTTAAAAACAAGTTCACGCCTGCCACTGGTGCTTGTCTATGATACAGCACAGCAGAAGGGTATTAAGGCAGGATTGCATCAGTCATAAAATCAGTGCCAAGTGGACAGCAAAAACAAAAAGCACAAGCAGTTCATATTTGTTTACATGGCCAACGAAAAGTCCCGGAGGTCATCAGGTGAGCTGACCGTGAGTTATTCCTTACATTTGTTCAAGTGCCACAGCAGCAAGAGACAAAAAACAGCAGAAACTTCAGAAAAATAGCAACGACGCAAGCAATATTAATGATAGGCCGATACTTCAAGCAAAAAGGGCAACAACAATGAGGAAAAAATAACCACACAACAACCACAGAACATATACAATGATACACCCAGCATATGTCAAGGTAATTCGGATCAAATTTATTCTTCATGACCACAAAGGTGTTTTTGACTTGTGTTCCAAAACTAGTGGGACCGAGGAGCTTGAGATCCACTTCAAGGGTTAGCCATGCGTCTTCTCGATACTGATTTGACTTCTTTCCGACATTTGTATGTAGTGATCGTTTAAAGAAATTGTGATTGGTATGGTTTCTAGTGTCATCATAACTACACGATTTTCAAGATATTTAAATACTTTATCAAAAATGTTGGGCATTGTTTTGTGATGGAAGGACTGAGCGATTATATTTTAACATCATCCAATGTTAAAATTTGAAACGACTTTTACAAACTTGATGCTGTAGTCCGGTGAGAACTCTAGGTCATCAGTCGGGCTATTTTATTCCGTTAAGCTGCGATCAGTTTTATTGATGGTTTAGGTCAGTGTTTCTTAATGGCGTCCCCAGAATAGGGGCGTAATGAGGGGGGAGCAGGGAGGGCACAATTCCCCGGGCGCCGAATCACTGTGGAGGGCACCGAAAAATCCCAATAATGTCACGAGTACTCTTTGATTTCTGATTGTTTGTAAGAAATAAGTGGCTGATTCTTAGCTGTGCGAGGATTCCTTTCGATCGATAGTCATCAAAACAGCGTCTAAATTTTGTTGTTTCTCAATCAGCTGGTCATTGGTTTTCCTCAAAGACAACAGAAAGAGAATGTCACTCTTAGTTTTTAAGAGGATGAAGTTACCTTAGCACTGTGGTTGTAATGCGTTGATTAGCTTAGTAGGTAACGCACATTAACGAGAATTCAACAGTGCCTACAATACTTTGACTGAACCCAGGTATCCAACGCACAATTCCTGCTGGCTGCCGCGACTGAGCAATAACAAAACATGGGAGAAACAAAATGAGATTAGGTGAGGAAGAGCACAGGAGAATCCGTGATCTGAGCAACATCTTGGGGAATCCAGAATTCTAAAAGAAACGCAAAGGCATATTTGACTGCAGGGCTTGACGTCGTTCACGACTGAGAAAACTATCTAAAACAGGTCATTTAAAAAAATATTTTTTACTGCTCGTGATACTCCTTCTAATGGGCAAAAAAAAACAAAAGCTCAGCGCTTAGGTACCAAAATACCGCTGTGGAAGGGCATTTAATCCTAATGCAGAAGGGTTGCACTAATGTATGGTCAAAGGGGAGGAACACCATTCCAGTATCAAAACCCACCATGTCCGTGCTTTGAACAACAAAAACACGTGTGACTCTCAACGCGTTTCCGTAAATTGAAAAACTCCAGACTCCAAGCTATAAAAAAATGTAAATGCGATGTAAATGCAATATTCGATGAATACTGAAATCATGCAGGGTTGTTTGGAGCGTGGGGATGTAGCACTACTGGAGAAACTATGTCTGAGAGGGCAGAAGATTTGACCAACTTTTGGCTGGTTGTCCAACCTGCTGTCGCTCTTCCATCTTACCAGGTTTGATAAGTTTCCACTATTGAGCAAACGACTCTGAAACTGAAACAAAGCACATATAAAGTCTCAAGACCAAGGGCATAACTTTTTTCCTGACTAAAGGGATGAAAAATCGATAGTTTGCTGCAGTCAGGATGTCACGATTACGGTGCAAAGAACAGTTTTAGACGTTTAGTGAAACTGTAGCTGCAGACGTGATGGTTTTGAAAGTCTAACTTTCAGACTTCTCCAAGTCGATATGATTTTCTGTGAAATGGTAATGTAAATTAATAAATATGAGATACAATACTCCGTGCATACTTGCTATACAAGTAGTGATTATGACAAATAATGACTTGGTACAAACTTGTATTAGACAAATCCAGATATGAATGAATATATCGTCCTTCCTTTCTAAAAAGTGAGGGGATGATAACCTCCAGTTCCCCCTTGTTTTTACGACCCTGCTCAAGACTGAGTTACTGATATCACACATCAGTACACAAATGTGGCCTGGCGCAAATTCTTCAAATGGAGGTTGTCAAACGCAGTGTAGATCTGGATCATATGTTTTCCTTGAATACATTTATTCTGATGTTCACAAAAATTCGGCTTCCCTTCGGTCCACCACTTGCGTCCATGATGGTGGAAGGTTTAAAGTATAAACTCATATCAGAAGCAAACAGGGTTTCCCGTAATGCGTAAATCTGATATTGTAGAGACAAGTGGTTCAGCACAAAGCCGTCGTAGGCACACCACAACTTTTGATGAAACAGTAGTCAACTGGTGATGCTTGTGTTCACTTTTATCTGGTTCAGTAGCACCTAAATATGTCCAGTATATTCAAGTGAGTATTCTCCAAAATGGGGATAAGCAAGGAATCGATGAGCGAATTTTTAATCGGAAATCGATTTCAAGTAAAATTACGCATCCTCAGTCATTAAATCTTATTCAAATAGAGTATATCGCAAATAGAGTATACAGGATGTACTGTGCAGTATGTTGCACCTATACGCGCAACTTTGGTTAGAATTTGAATTCAATTCCTAAGTTAACCAATGTGCATAACAGTATTTCACCTTTTGTTACTTATATTTCGGCATTCAGAAGTTCGGAAGGCATGTGTGGAACGTAGTATCAGTGGTGTGTTTAAAGGGAGGCGAGCGAGGCACTTGCCTCGGGCCCCCACTTTTTGGGGCGCCCCCTTCAGGTCACGCGCGCATAACTTTTCCTTATTTTTGATGAAAAACGTATCATTCATGTAATGTGCTACAAAGCAGATCATTAGCAAGTACTCTGCTTTCAAAGGGCCCCCTTCAGAAACTGTAATGTGCAGGTGCTTTTCTTTGGAAGGGGCCCCCAAAGCCACTGAAATGTGTAAGTACTTTGCTTTGAAAGGGGCCCCAAATAGCAACTGTAATGTAGAATTCCTTGCTTTCTAACAGGCTGCAAACAACAATTGTAATGTGGTAATACCTTGCTTTCAAAGGGGCATCCAAAAGCAATTCTAATGTGTAAGTACCTTGTACCTTGCTTTCAAAGGGTCCCCCAACAGCAACTGTAATGTGTAAGTGGCTTGCTTTGAAAGGGGCCCCCAACAGGTAAGTACCTTGCTTTCAGAGGGACCCCAAACAGCAATCGTAATGTGTTAGTACTATGCTTTCAAAGGGCCCCCAACAGCAACTGTGATGTAAAACTCCGTTCTTTCCAAGAGGCTGCCAACAGCTATTGTAATGTGCAAGTACTATGCTTTCAAAGGGGCCCCAAACAGCAACTGTAATGTAAAATTCCTTGCTTTCCAAGAGGCTGCCAACAGCAAATACAATGTGTAAGTACCTTGCTTTCAAATGGACCCCAAAGAGCAATCGTAATGTGTTAGTGCTATACTTTCAAAGTGGCCCCAATCATCAACTCTAATATAAAATTCCATCATTTCCAAGAGGCTGACAACAGCAATTGTAATGTGGTAATACCCTGCTTTCAAAGGGGCCTCCAAAAGCAATTGCAATGTGTCAGTACCTTGCCCTAACAGCATTTTACAAGTGTAATGTAAAATTCCTTGCTTTCAAAGAGGCTACCAACAGCAACTGTAATGTAAAATTCCTTGCTTTCAAAGAGGCTGCCAATAGCAGTTGTAATGTGTAAGTACCTTGCTTTCAAAGGGGCCACCAACAGGAACTGTAGCGTGTAAGTACTATTCTTTCAAAGGGGCTCCCAACATCAAGTGCAATGTGTAAGTACTTTGCTTTGAAAGGGGCCACCAACAGCAACTTTAATGTGCAAGTACTATTCTTTGAAAGGGGCCCAAACAGCAACTTTAATAAGTAAGTACTAAACTTTCAGCGGGGCCCCACCACCATCTCCAGTGTGCAAAAAAGCTTAAAACCAACTTCTATATCTAAAAAATTATGGGTCAACATTTCTTCTAAAAAGTTCTGAAAAGACCATCAAATAAGAGCAAATATTTATGCCAAATGATAACTTTTTATATCAAACGAACATTTTTTACACCAAATGATGATTTTTAGTGATTGAAGTGTGTGGTTTATTGATAATTTAATGAAAATGTCACATTTAAACAAAAGGTATCCAAGTGGAGTAGCAAAAAGAAGGTGAAATTTAAAGCAAATTTAGTGTTTTGAAACTTCTTGGTTGTTGTTTATGGTTTCATGCATACCCATAAAGACATGAATGTGAACAAACTCAGTTGACCAACTACCAAGCATTTTATGAAAGGGGAAAGTGTGAAACTTTCAAAGGGGTATACTTTGTAGTTTGTTGATCGTGAATACACAGAAATGGGGCATGAAAATAAAGAAGTGGAGGCAATGCCAACTTGCTCTTGCCCAAATTTTGTGTGTTGCCAGCCTTGTCTTCCCACCTTTCAAGTGTTTTCAAAGTTGTGTATCATGAACGCCCCTTTGCATTTCTCATTTTGCTATTTTGCTATGTCAGTCATGCCGTACAAGCAGCATGATCCATTCTTAGCCTATACCGAAACTGAACACAATCTTTCAAACAATTTAGTAAGAAACATGCAAACCTAATCACACAAACTTATCAGCCTGTCCCTGACAACTTCTACAGACACTTTGATACCGACTGCACGAAACTCTG
>Ga0210059_1010063_pt1 | contig 14661 bp, 9 predicted proteins | sample Ectturendosymbi2_FD_188042 | JGI IMG/M metagenome (GOLD analysis project Ga0210059, IMG submission 188042) | Ecteinascidia turbinata endosymbiont from Florida, USA - Sample 2 (SPAdes) (version 2) | ecosystem: Host-associated > Tunicates > Ascidians > Unclassified | place: Key West, Florida...
ATGCTTTCCAAGTTCATAATGTTGTAGTTCATTTAGTTGTAATATTTTGTGTTTTTTATATAAGGTGTTTAAATTTGTATGTCTATTTGCAAATGTTATACAACGAACTGCGCGGTTATTTAAGACATTGAGTTTATGTAAGTCACTTTTATAGGCTGAGGCCCAGAGAGTTATTGCATATGATAGTTTTGATTTAATGAGTGCATTATATAGTATTTTTAGAAGATTTTTCGAAAGAAAATGTCTAATTTTATATGAGGACACAGTTGTGAAAAGTAAGGCATTGATTCAGATTTTTTCAAAATAAAGTTAAACTTAAGTTTGAAAAGGTTTCAAGCGAGGTTGTTGTAGAAATACGAGCAGATTGTCGGCTTGCAAACATTTTATTTCTATGCATATTCTTCAGCAATATCATGTTTTTTTATATTCACACAAATTCATCCCAAACGCTACAGCACATTGTACCCTCAGTTATGTGAACTGTAGCTCACACAGTTTGGCAACTCATCCGACGGCTGAAAGTAAAATTTCGCAGCTGTTGATCAGACGCAGTGTTTACCAAGCGTTGAGTGCAAAGTTAACGATGTATCATTAACCCGAGAATAGGCGCGTATCATGTTGAGGTGTTTCAAGCAACTGTGCGCCTTATATTTGCCATCGGAGTGTGCACTGGTCCGCTGAGTAACGCAAACTGTTTTTCGGCAGGCGATGTTAGCTTGTGCCCGTGTGTGCCCCGACTTGATATTTTCTCTGCCACTTTCAGGCACAAGATACATTGCGGATAAGAGTCAAACAGGGTAAACCGAATGGTTTTGCGGCTCTTTATGTCAACAGAATGTTCTCGTAGCCGGATTTATAATAAAACGAAGTAATAAATTTCTCAAGAACAAGCTTCAAACTAAGCGGGCACACTCTTCGTTGTGCTTCGTATGGCAAATACTAAAGACGTTCATGACTGCGCAGCATAGATTGCAACATGCTGGCACCTTAATGAACGTAGAATATCTTCAATCTAGGGTGCTTCACATGCCGAAAATTTTCAGAAGATATTTACAGTTAGCGGCATGCAGAAATCACAAAGCAACTTAAAAAAGTTCATTGAAGTGTGTGAAAAACAACAACTTTGTTTTACCTAGTTGGCTGCAGTCAGTGGCGTGCAGAGGGGGGGAGCGAACGGGGCTTCGGCCCCGGGCATCCAAAGAGTGAAATTAAAAAATTAAAATGCTGCAACAAGATGATTTTTCCTATGGTAAGGCTACTAACATATGCTGCATGCATTTAATTTTTCGAAACTTGTTTTTTTTGTCAACACTAGTTTTTACGTATGCAAATGCCAGTAATTCTCACATTCTTCAATACCAGGGACCTATAGGTGTGCGGCGCACACCCAATCAAACTGATAGTGACGTGGCTTTTTCCAGATCGTGCAATCAAGGGAAAATCACAAAAAAGAATTGAAAGACAATAATGGACGTTTAATTGCTATTCTGAGCTAAATTTCAAAACTGTCCTATACAACTTGCTTGATTTAGCTGACTTTTTGATGCATCACTCGTTTCCCGTTACCTTTTTTGATGCGGCAACTTTGGGTGTGCGCTAATGCAGACGCACACCTGTGCTTGCAATATATGTGCATAATTTCGAGCTTCGTCATTGGCGCAGCTCAGGTGTATTGACCATAATGGCTCACACAAGCCCGTATCTGTTCTGTCCCCCGGTAGTTGTACATATAAGAGCTAGATAATGAAAAACGTAAGTCTCCTTGCATATTGTGCCAGCACTCTCAATTCTTGTGTAGTTTAGCAAGTTTGAAACTGTCAACCCTGGATGTCCGCCAATCCAGCCGCATATCTTCTCCGCTCGACTACTATTCGAGGAGACTTTCGCGCAGCCTGATATTTTTGCAGTTGTGAACTGCCCTATCGTTGGGTTGAGTGTGTTTTACTCCCCTGTTTTATTGCGTAGTTTTATATTTTTGCAGTTGTGTACTGTGCTGACGTAGCACTTAGTGTGTTCTACTCCCCTGTCGTCGTATATTTTTGCAGTTATGAACTGCAGTACTCTCTCCTAGCGTTGAGTGCTGTGTTTTGCTCCGGTCTCGTAATTAGGAGCGCTGATAACTTACGTTTATTGCAGTGATATATTGTACAACAACGAGTAAGGAGAGTGCGTATAGAATAATATGCATGTTGTGTCAACAAATGTCGCCAAACCGTTGGTTTACAAACGCGACTATGATGTCATATTGTGACGTCAAAAACAGCGTATATCCAGTGACAATGACCACCATACACCACAGCTCAATACCAGGATTTGTCAGGGGGACATACAATTAAGCAGTCACCCTGGGCATCACCAGACCTCTGCACGCCACTGGCTGTAGCACGCAAAGCCGAAAGGTTTTCTGCTGTTTTTTACTTCTTAGTACACATTATGTATAATAGACTTTTGCACAAACACATCTCTTGTTCACACAACCTCTCATCTTGGTTTTACGCAATCTTAACTCGATGCAGAATTCAATATAGTTTTAACCGTAGGTGTAAATGCCTTGTTTTAACAAAAAATGTTTTGAAGGGACCTATCTTTTGTAAAACTGTATGAAAAAACGCTTACGAGACTTCTTTGATTAGCTGTAATAGTGAGCCGCTTTGCATCACGTTAACAATCCAACAATTTTCATGCCGGTTTCAGATCTGTTATTTAATTTTTTTCGTTAAATCAATTGTTATAAAGTGATCCTATGGACAAAACACTTTCTGTTGAAACAATCAACTTGTCGGCCAATATAATAATTGATTCGAAATGCAGCTGAAGGAATTCACAAAGAATTTCAACCCAACGTGGAAACAGAATATATGTTGAAAACGCTTGATTTTTGTAAAGTTGGCCCCAGAAATTTAGCAGCAAGAGCAGTTACTGGAATTGTGAAAAGCACGTTGATGGTACACTTTACATGCCGGGATGGAACTCACGTCGAAGTCAAAAAAGACAACGAAATGGTAAATTGCGCCTCCTGCCTTGTTTACTAGAGTAACAACCTGCTGGGCTCAATCCATCGGGAGAAATTCTAGATATGCAACTGTATCATAGATATGGAAGTAAACTCTTGCAAAAAAGGAAGCTTCACTTTTATAACAAATCACAGAAAGTTTTAGTTAACCATTATTTAAAGAGATTCAAATATTTCTAAACGAAACTTGGTTCCGAAAATGCCATCAAGAATAACCAAAATAACGTTTGTTACTTTGATCAGTTTCTGCAACATTTTAAGCGGATTAATTAAAATTTTGCTTACTACTACGTTCTTGCCTAAATGCAGGTAGAAAATAAACCTAAAACTGCTGTTATTCCCTCCATATTTTTGAAGCGACCTTATAACTCACAAAATGCATCAATTCTCTCAGTTAATGTGAATCAAACTGAACGAAAACTACATTTTTTCCGGTTAAATCAGGAAGTAGCCGAAATAACGCTTCAAAGTTGAAGTTTTAGGTCTAATGTGTAAATAAGTGAAACACGCATGTAAACGTTCGAAAATAGCGTGTAAAATGTCAAGTGGCAGGATTTCGTCTCACTTTCCTACCCTTCGCAGTTTTTTTCCTAAACTGTGCATTCTGCTAAAAAACATTTTATAGTACTTTTCATTTTTCCTCATTCCTTTTATACTCTGTGTGATTCTGAAATAAGTATTTTGTTTTTATTATATTTTTTGATTCTACGCTACGTAAAGTCTCATTTGCAAAAATTGAATAGACTTTTTTATTTGTGTGATTAACCAAAACGCTTTTGAACCTGCAAAAAATTGCCAGTTTTTTGTCAAAGACAGCAATGTTCAAATTTGGTAAATAACAGCCATGCGAACTTTAATCTTCCTGAAATGTTTTATAAAGAAATGATATTCTCGATTTTCTAAGCTTTGACGTAATTCACATGTTGATTTGAAATTGAACTTATCATTGACTGTGAAACAGTTGGCACAAAAGACATTGTATTACAAACCCATTTTATATGTTTCTATACCATTTGCTCTTTCATCTTAAAAGTTTAGCTCAGTTTTTCGTTTTTAACAAGGTTGGAAGTGCACGTCTTTAACTAGTCCTGTTAAATTCTCTACAAATCAGACCAATGTCAAAACAAGCAAACATCTTGAGATGATGCACATTTCAAACTTCTGTTTCTTTGTAATACAAAAGAACTTAATGAGTTCGTGTTTTATTGACACAAAGCAGTATTGTTGACATTGTCTTCAGTTGCAACTTTTATTTTATTTGTTGTTCATTAATTCACTGAGTGATTAATTTTCGTACAATTAGCGATTACGCTTATTCTGTAGAGTTATGGCAAAAGTGCTGTTGTCACTTCACATTATTGCAGTTGAAATATTACTTCCTATTATTTTTTACCAGATCAATTTGAGGATAGAAGCAACTTTTGACGTATTTGCAACCTTTCTGTTATTTGTATCTTGTTAGTAATGGTTTCAAAAACGGCAATCAACGCAGTACAGCACATGATGTAAGTCGTACAAATCAAGTCAAACAAATGCCGTCCATTTCTGCCACTTAGTTGACAGTGCTGTTAACCTGTCTAGCACACCTATTGCAAGATGACCATGCAGGTGAAGAGAGAATTTATCTATATGCGTCGGTGCTGCGCCACCACGCGCAGCTACGGAAACTTGTTTGTGACACAACACTAACGTTCGCGAGCGTGCCGTGGAAGTGAGCCGAAGTGCAATCTCACAAGTGCTGCTCCTTTATTGCGTCATTTATTCCGCGAGTTCTATACTCTCTCTCATTGGTTAGCATGCCAGGGGTGTGAGAGAGGCCGTAGCGAGTTGACTCAGCATCGCTCTACTCGTATTTATCAGTTCGGGAAACTTCGTGAGCTTCAGTGTACGTGGCTGTTTCACGCAAGGCAGAACTACCGAGTCCTCAATCCGCCGTCAACCCTTCTCTCAACGATATCGAAGATGGAAATCGATTGTGAAGATTATTCGTCGAGTTGGAGTCGCATGTACAACGAACATGTCCATCAAGGCGACATTTGCGCTGTTGTAACGAATTACGACAGTTACGCCCAGAACTATGAGAGGGACTGCGCAACACTGAAGTTCAGCTTGCCAAATGTGGTCACTCAGCTTCTTCTGGATCACATGCCTGCCAACTTATTCGAATGTGAAACGGTGGCCGTACTGGACGTTGCTGCAGGTAAGCAGTGTGGTTACTTGTACTGATGATTTTGTCGATCAGAAATTTCAAAACTAGTGTTTGCATTTTGTGCTTGCATTATGTTATGAAAGACTACAATGCAGACAGGGTTTAGAATTCGTGAATGTTTTCACTAAGATCAAGAGATTCGCCGCTTGATTCCTCAACACAAACCTATGTTGCAAGGCGCAACGCTTGTAATCCAGGAAAGGTTCAACTGATATGTTGCACGCGACTTTTTCAAGTGCAAAACAAGTGTGAATGCGCCGCAGAAGATGAAAATCTTTACTACTAAGCGCACAACAGCATGCTTTAGTAACTTAAACGCTGAGTTATTGGTAAACAACTCTCAACTGCACACAGGATCGTTTCTTGAAGTTTGAAGAAACACTGCTGTACATTTGCTTGTACAAAAACGATCTTATCTGTATTAATATATTAATAAGAAGCAAGATCCATTGGCAAGTATTCAGCATCAGAAAATAGCTGTACTGCAATTCATTTAAATTTCGAAATGTTTTGAGTTTTAGAAATGTTTGCTCAAATGGTTCTTCCTATTACCTTCACATTGTGCGCAGGGATGAATGGTGCACAAACAGGCACGTAGCCAGAAAAAATATTTGGAGAGAGCAGTGAATTGTAATTCCCATCGAGAGCGACCGAGCGTTTTGTACCCTGGCCATGCCCATGTGCACAAAACAAGTATATTTTCGCTTCATCATGCAAAGCTCGTGGCTTTGCATTGAGAACAATTGTCAATCCATCTGAGGTTGTCTGTTCTCCTATGAATTATCGAAATGAGAGCACTGAGCAAATCCGAGGCAGGAAAGAGAAAAAGGCAGTGACCGCTGCGATCATAGTTTCTTACGTTTTTACGTTTTCACGGTTTTCTATGTTTTCACGTTTTTTCTTTGACAACACACAATCAAATTTCCAACAAGGAGGACTGACATCGGTGGCGTGGCTACGTGCAAGGCCTCCGAGAAAAATTTTACCAGGGGGTACGAAAACTGTTACCCCAGCTCCTCATGCAGGACCGCAATCTCCAATAGTTTCCGGAGTTTTCGGGGGGGGGCAAAATGATTGTAAGCTGATGTTTTACGTACTAAACGTGTTTTTTCAATTTTCGGATTTCGGAGGGGGGAAAACAGATTGACTGTTAATTACAATTGGCTTACACAAATGGCTTTGGGCTTGATTACAGAATAACTGAGAACGCTTACTTTCATCCTCTTGGGCCCAAGTACCTACTGCGTCCGTGTACGATGTACCTTTTGCGCCCCCTCTTGTAGGACCTGGCAAAGTAGAACATTGTGATCAAAATTATAGTTATATTGCTTTTGTTTTATTAAAATTTTCAGAGGTCTCAGCTGGAGCCCAAGTTACATCAACGTATATACAACAGAAACTAATGAATACTTGCTCAACGATGCTGAGAATGCTTGGCTATATGGATTCTAGCTAAATTAATTCGGAATTTCGAAATGCTTGAGAAAGTTCATTTTACAGTAGTGTTTGATTATACATAGTAACAAAAGATAGACAAAATAACAGATTTCTAAGAAAGGAGCAATCATTACAAAAAGTCTTCCATCATTATATCGAAATCAATAATTAAACGCTTTCTAAGTATTGCTTTAAGTAAATAGTCTGTTGGTCGTTTCCTTGCGTGCTAACAAGAGCGCAGGTAATCACAAACACGAAGAAAAAAAATTCAAAATTTTCATCAAGAGAATAATCCCTGTCAGTGTCTAACTTACTTGAAAGCTTTTGGAGCGGTCTCCATCGTTTTTAGTTTTTAAGGACTCAAATATGCTGCTACAAACTTTTGCGTTTAAACACTGTGGTCCAGACACGATCAGTGGGAATATTTAAGCCGATTTTTGGGCTATAAGCCTTTTTGATTGTTCGGAGACAAATCGCTCAAAGAACACTTTGTAACAAGACATTCCTTTACGTTCCAATTCAGCAGCATGTTCTTGCGGCAACATGAAAATTTGACAAAAGGTACAATCAGATCAGCTTGCCTAATGCTGTGGAGGAATGATGGTCACCAAATCGTCATTCTGGCGATACTTTATGTGGCTGGGTTGTCACGCACCACTGATCACGACGAGGCACTGGCGTCAAACCACGGTTTCATCGCACAAAGTTGAGCTTCAATCTAAAACCGCTTGGTTACCAAGCTGCTAACAAATATCCAATGCCCTAAAGCTAGAAAAGTGAAGATCAAAGTTAACGCAATTAAATCTATAAACAGACATTCGAATTAGGATGGAATCACTTGTAGTTGTTGTGCATTATATCTCAAAAGCCTTGACCTGAGGTTAACGATCACGTGATGCAGATGTTCGTTCAGTCCTTTTAAGCACTTTGCTGTTTTCAGCTGTACCGAACCATGTCTGTGTACTTATAGCGCGGTTGTCGATTGGCGTTGCCGGCCAATCAGCTGCGAGGTAAACAGTCATGTGATATTTGTTGAAGATGTGTATGAGTGGGACAACGTCAGCACCCTTTTCACAAAACACTCCTATGTACTCAGAGTTCTGTCTTACACTAACAACAGTGTGCTAAGTATTAATGTGGGAATTTCATGCACATAACCATAATTTTTTGATATCAGTCAAAGAACGCGTATTTGTAATCGTGTTTGAAGTGTGCTTAAACCTTTTGATATTATGATATAATAAAAGTCTTTAAAGGTATTTTGGAAATGTTAAACTTTTTGTAATTACTGTTGTAACTTGTTTTATTGAAGCATATTTGATATAAATAGTCAAACATATTTGATTGTGTTAGTTTGGCGCCTATTGTGTGTTAAGACATCTGAAAAAAGCTAAAAACGCTATTTCACTGCACATTAAAGACCTGCATGTGACAAACTTCATAAATAGTAAAGAAATGCAGTTGGAACAATTTTGATTAAAATTTGATGTTTGCAATTAAAATAAGTGAAAAAATTACCCACATTTTACCACAAAACATCACCATTACCAAGTTTCAAACTATTTCGTACCTTCTGAAACAGCGAACAACCAGGTGATAGAAAAGAGAGCCGAAAAACTGACTGTAAACTCTGAAAGTGACCTGACGCACGCACTGCACGAAATCGTGTTGAGAAAATTACGACTTGTGCCCACGCGCTAAACTAAATTTCTGAACAGCGGGAAATCACGGTGACATGCAACTCTATGCAAACTGATATAAATAGTTCAAACGCATTTCGCTATGTCACGATGACTGGTATTTGTTAACCTTGTTCTCTTTGTCCTGCTGAGTTTAGTTAGCGCATAACATATTGTTATGCAAAGATTTCAAAGATTAAGGGAATATAAATTTTTCCATAGACACCAAAATTATACATGTCTTTTCAAACCTTGGTCACTCCACTAAAGTATTTGCTTTGATGTAAAAATCCCAAACACCACCTGAATACCCCTGCACACGTGAAATCGAAAGGTTAACATTTCCTGAACCATTAATTTGTGTTCTAGATTAAACAGTTGAGATCAAGTTACTTGTAACTCATGAGACCCAACTATTTTCATGTAATGGAGAGAACTAAAAGTGTTATAATGCACTTTCAATTTATTTAATTCTGTAAGTGGAGGAAATACACCAGGCTATATTTGCTAAAATAAAATGTTAAGTCCCCTCTAACACGTTGAAATGAGCAAAAGTCGAAACTCCTCAAAAAAAACTTTTACTCTTTCTCGCCTGCATGGGAATGGTACACAGAGCAACTGCGAATAACCTCAAAAACAATTGCAAATGACACTGTTATTTTCAAATTCTAGATTGCAGATATATTTTCGTTACACCCACCAGTCTATCAGTATCAGTCCAGACGATGGCGTCGTTTAGGAAGAAAGGACTTAATCTTGGGCTCAAGACCCATTCTTGCTTAAGGGAAAAACTCCGCACATTCGCTTTTGTTCTTAAAAGTTTTGTTATTTAGTAACTCAAAAGCATACAGCTTTTCATGTGATAAGCTTTAAAGATCTTTTCTATTTTACCGTGACTGCGAAAACCTGATTAAAAGCAACACAGAGAAGACGTCTTGAGTATTTGTATATGAGTGCAGGGCATGCTTTACAGGTACTGGGTTAATAGGAGAGAGTCTTCGTCGAGCTGGGTTTAAGGGTTTTATTGACGGCGTGGACGGCAGTCAAGAAATGATGAACAAAGCTCAAGCAAAAAACATTTATAGGTGAGTAAAAGCTTCAACCAATCTGATTTTTCCCATTTAGTTGCCAACGTATTTGTTTGTATTTAATTGTTTTTATGTTGTAATTTTTGCATTTCCTTGCCTGTCTTGAAAGTCCACAGCATTTGCAGATGCAACTATGCTTCAGCGATAGAAGCTTAGAATACGCGGGAATAGAAACATACAGCAAAAGAAAAAACACAAAAATGATACGTTGATATCGGCAAATATTTACATAAAAGCATTAAAGTGATAGTTTTAAGATGCTGTTTCAATAGTGTGTATGAGGTTGCCTCTGTCAGTACTAGAGCGATTGACGTACTGGTGAGGACAAATTCATGTTAATCACGCTAGTGGCTGAAAATGTTTATTGAACTTAACAGAAATTTGACGAAGATGGTTTTGATTCCTGACGAGTCGATGGCGATAGCTGACGATTATTACGATGCTTTGACTTGCATCGCAGCCCTTTCGCAAGGTCACATTCGGCCAGAGCTTCTCAGGGTAAGTGTTGTTTTCAAATATCCGGGTTAGAGATAGGTTCGAATAGCCCTGGTTCAACTTTGCTTTTGCGCAGTAACACGCTCATCAGGTGCTTAGAAAAGCAACTGACTAAACAAATAACGGCGTGACATATTTAAAACCTCTCGAAAACGCTTGTTCAAGAAAAAAGGAAAGCTGCAGTAAACTCACTATACTCCAGTTTGTAGTGTCATGAGTGGTCTGCGGTCTTCCACTTATGCTTACCCCGCGCCAACGACCGGGGAGCTACTTTTGTATTATTCTGCAATATTGCGTTGCACCTATCTACCATTGTCAGGATTTCCCTTGCACCTATCTACCATTGTCAGGGTCGAGGCTGGTAAGGGCGCACGTCGGGAATCGAATCCAGAGCCTCAGTTTGAGAGGCGCATGCTCAATCCAGTGTATCAGCCAGCTGGAAAGGTTATCGTAACTGAAGTGCAAAAGTGCCTTACAACGTTTCGGCACATGGTGTAAAACGTCGAAGTGCAACATTACATTTTCTTCTTAGAATACAGAACAACTGCCGTTTCTTTTACGTAAAGGCCTTATGGCTGTGAAAGTATGCATCCAAATCATGGTTTTCCTTATTTCTGCAAAAAAGTAGCGATTGTTACTGTAAGAATTCTATAGCATTGTGATGCTATACACGTAAATATTTGGCTATATCGCAAGCTGATCAGCGTGTACTTCGGATTCTAAAAAATACTTTCAAAGATGAAAAACTTCTGTAAGAAACAATGGCGAAAATGCAGTTGTTTAGTTTGGATAGTCTTATACCACAACATTTTGCAATTCTCAGCATAATAAGTTTTTGCTAACAGGTGCGTGCAACCTTGTGTTGGTTTGTATTCACGGGCATTTCGCCGGAGCGTTTAATCGGAATTGTGAAACCGACGTGCAGACGAGAAACAAACTTAAAATTTGTGAAAGATTGCCTTTCGATTTGTGGACAAAAGCCATTGATTATTAAGAGTAACTGACACAAAAATAATGCTTGTTCTACGACCGTTGTGACAATACGCCGACAAGTTCTTTTTCATCATTAACTTGATGTGCAAGCGATGGTCAATGTAAAAAGACTGTCATTTAAATAAAACGATGTAAGAAACTTTTCATCGTTTGACTGCGTTCGAGGTTTACGCATGGTGAGTAATAGCTCGGAAAATGTTCTCATATATGATGTTAACTAACCATTTGGAAACTGTGGAGATCAACTACTACCACGTCTTTCTGCAGAACCCTACAACAATAGAGAATGACTACATTGATAACAATTGTTCGCAGGAGTTTATTCGAATCACAAAGCCTGGATCACTAATTGTCTTCACCGTTCGTAACAACCTCACAAATCAAGCGTACATTGCAGAACTGAATGAGATAGTTGCCGCGATGGAAAAAGCAAATCTCTGGACCAAAATCAAATGTTTCGGAGCTGAGCAATATGGTTTGGATTTAGCTAGCTTGGAAACAGACAAAAAGACCCCATTGTTTTCGTTGGTTTACTGCTACCAAAAGGTGTAAATGTTGTTATAGGGCAATGAACAAATTGTTTATATCTCTGCTCCTGAATATTTGTTTACCTAATTGCGAACCACAGTGCCTGGAATTTACTGTATAAATGGCATGGTTCAACTCTTATAAGTTTAAATAATGGCGTATACTATGGGATCAACTTCGACAAATCTTTCAGTTTTAAAGTATTCAGGATTATAAAGCGCGTTTCTTTGTTTACGCTACCATGAATTTCTGGCAAATGTTACAGGTTTTGAGGTAGAGGTTCACTAATTTTCCTTGTTTAGAGGTGAGTTTAATGCAAGAAGACTGATTTACTAGTTTCTGCATTGGGTTAAGTGCATCATCGGCGAAAGTGATTAGAAGATAATGATACAATGATAGATAGCTATAGCATTGCGTTGTTTTTCTGACTAAGACGCATGACCATTTTTCCAGTTGTTCAAAAAGGTGGCTTGCTTGTTTTTTCGTTGTTCTAGTATTTAACTTGACTCTACTTTTCAGTGTTTCACTTTTGCTTCGTCACTATCTTCTCTGTGTCTTTTCTTAAAGTTGGTGGTGAGTTTTGAAGTTTTTTTGATGGACATGAGAGAAAACCTACAATCTGCTTTCACTGATCAACTTTATTTTTCTGCTGTGTAAAACACAGCCTATATTTTTTGCAGTAGTGGAATTCAAGCTGCCAGATAATTAGTTGACAGAGATCCAAAGTAAACACCTTTTCTTTTTTTTAAAGTTTGTGTTTTCATTCGGTTTTTATGTTTACCTGTTATACGAGAAAAGATTCTTTTATTTATTTTGACAGCTCTGTCAAACGTAGCGATCTTCTCAAACCTTTCACCTTACTTAGTTAATGGGTTAATTTTTGGCCTTGCGTGAACTTCGTAATTACTTGTTACGAGTGTAGAAGAGTTTCATTGCATTTTTCGAATAACATCTGTAATTCTCAACAAAGAATCTTGTTTTGTTAGAAAAAAATGATGAGCAAGTAATCGAAGACTGCAAAACCAACAAACGTAGTTAACTTGGTCAACGCATGGAAAATATGCAAATATGATTTGGCTGACAGGATGTGTCTTGCAGCCATCTAGAGACCTACGCTATCTCAAGTCGCCAAACTCTCATGAGGGTACACGGAACCATGAGTATAAGAGAAACATATGTTGTTTGTCACCACATCACTGTCTTTAAAAGCCCCAATCCAGATACAGTGTATGGCAGCTCTATGACCATAGTAAGAATGGGCAAAAATCTTTTAAATTAGTTTCAGTATTTTAGCAACCTACAGAAAACACCAGTTGGGGTGAACCAACAATTGATTTTGTTTTTTTTCGCAAGATTAACGTGAAACTATGGCCAAGACATCGAATGTTTTTGACTATAGCGTTGGGACCAGCTCAATCAAAAATAAAGACTTTTGAAATAGTTTAGTCTAGTCAATAAGCAATGGATAATTGCACGTCATACCACAGAGAATTACGATGAAATGTTCAAGAAAATCTGTTGAAATTTTCAGGGCATGTATCCCTGAAAAATATGGTTCTTCGTACCCCCAAGGGGTACGTGTACCTCGGTTAAGAACCACTGGTTTAGTTCATCTGAAAAAGAGTTCATGCAGGTCTCAGTTGCTTGGTGGATGGAAATATATCAGGCAAAGGCCAAAACTGTCTGTAGGCAATATTTTTTGCAGGCTTTGTGACATATAGGCAGTATTCTCTATAGACAGTATTCTCTGCAGGCTTTGTCTTTTTCTTGGCTGGTTTGATAACAAATGTAACACAATATGCTAAATTCAATTCCAATTTTTGCTGCGGTAACTGTTGTATGTTGCTCATACTTCGAAGAAATTCAGTGATTTCATTGCTTTTTGAATACTCACATCTGCTGCACCCTGAAACGGAATCGCTTTGCTTTCGCGGGAAAAGTGTTTGAATTAGCATGTAACTTACTGATCGATTTGAATTTCACCTTGTATTTGTTACCCATGACAGAGTAATTTTTGAGTTTAATAGTCTCTAAAATATTACTGGTAATAATTTGCACTTAAAATAATGTACAACAACTTAAGAAACCACGTGTGTATTCACAGCCAGCCCTCATCATTATCAATGTGGTAGAACTTGAATGTCAAACGCAGCTTCCAAAACGCCTTAAGAATATTCTTTTGCGCTTTTGAGAGTGAAGAAAATGGAAATATTCCAAAATTACTGTATACGCAAATGTTGCCATAGGTTCCTGGTGAAAGGTACTGTACATTTGTATTCCAAACATTGCGCGGTGGAAATTTTAAACTCTGCAATGCATTGATCAGTGCATGAAAAGAGGTTTAATTACAAAAAGATTTTTGCAGCAAGGTTTCCAACAAAATGAAGTCGTCAATTGCTATTTGTTTAAAATGAATTTAGGTGCTTTCTATTCAGATCAAGCGGAATTAATATTTTCTCTTTGCTTTGCTGTGTGGTTTTCGTTGCATTAATACAATCGTCTGATGAAGAAAAGACTGCATTGTGTTGCGAATCCACTGCTGAAAGTTATTTTATTTTTGCAAAGAGCAAGGAAATTCTTAGGTTTTATATACTACGCAATATACTGATATTTACTAAAGCAACCGTTCTTGCAGATCCCCCGTACTGAACAGTTTCTCAAAAATACAACACAAATCGTTTCTTTCAAGATTAGTCTCAGTTTATTAATTCGTTCATTTCAAACTTGAATTTCCTCTCGATTGAGAGGGAAGCGGGGTTATCAGCCCTAAGATATCTCGAAACGCCCCATGTAGTCACGCCATGCAATTTTTGGGTTGTTTTCCTGTGGGTGCAGCTTTCTTGAGGCAAATAGAATTTTATTTGAATAAGATTTCATGACAGAAGATGTGTACAGTTACGTGAAATCGATTTCCAATTAGAAACATTTACTGATTGATTCGACAACGTCACCTTGCGGAGGCAGACTACGTTACAGATTAATATGCTTTTTGATGGACACGAGGAGGAAGACAGATGCATTCACGTGGCCCTCCCTGTTGCGGCATTTCTCGAAATGCTTACTAAATCTGTCAACTTGAGAGCAACCGCTGCTACTGGATGTGTTCGGCATGGGGTGGGTCATCAAACGCCCTTCTCAGGGCGCGGCAGCAGAAATGCTGCCGAAGACCTACGACCCAACATACTCCAGCTGAACACTGAGGGGCTTACTGCAGACAAG
>Ga0210059_1010064_pt1 | contig 14661 bp, 7 predicted proteins | sample Ectturendosymbi2_FD_188042 | JGI IMG/M metagenome (GOLD analysis project Ga0210059, IMG submission 188042) | Ecteinascidia turbinata endosymbiont from Florida, USA - Sample 2 (SPAdes) (version 2) | ecosystem: Host-associated > Tunicates > Ascidians > Unclassified | place: Key West, Florida...
TTATGATGCCGTGGAACCAGGGGCGCATCTAGGGCTGGGCGATCGGGGCGATATTAAAACCTACGAAAGCAACTTTATTCACCATGATTTTGTACAATTTGGACAACAGAATTCACGATATAAGGCTATTTTTCCGTCCATTGTTTTGTCACAGCAATGTTGTGATTGTAAAGTATACTTCATCCCTCTTATAGTAGTGAACCCTTGTCTAATGAGACTTGACTACCAAATTTTACTGAAATCGCTCCCCTAACTTTACTGGCTGTATCCGCCACTGCGTGGAATGGAATTGAGTTGATTTTATTTGGCGATAATTAATATTCACCTAACAAAAACACAAGCATATTGTCGCAGTAAAGACGTTTGGTCGCTGTCATCCTTATGTTCTCGTTTGTCCCAAGTAACTTGATGCGTGGACGATTTCTAGAAAAATTTGTTTACGGTTTGACCAACATGTTGTTGATGGCATATAACAGAAGTCGCCACATAAATACCACAGTTTCCACATAGGAGGTTTTGGTTCAACGAGAAAGTTTTTTTCAGGGTTTGTGAAACAGTTGCAATCATGGATTTGTTGTGCTTTCCAAGACAAGCACAAAGAGCGCAGTGTTTGCAAGGCCGTGACGCAACTTCGGTTTGCTTGTTCGTCTTATAGCAAGATTCTTATAGTTAGTTTGCTTCCCGTTGCGGCAGGTCTTTTGTAGAGAATGATTGCGTTGGTATTTAATGCTTTGTTTTTGTTTGATAGAGCTAGAAAGTGGGAATGGTGAGGCCAAAACCTGTGGGCCCATCATTTTTGTAAGATTTTGGGGAGTGCGGTCTTTCTTTCCAATTTGGTACCATTGCTGTCACCTCATTTGCCGTGTCCAAAGGAGAGTTTGAGGGGATGGGCTTTTCTTTAAGTTTAGGCTGGTGAGATAATTTTCTTTCGTTTGGTTGAGTCGCCGTAATCTTATCGTGTCTCCGAATAAGACCTCTATTCAGAGAAGTAGCTTGGCATTCTGTCCACTTCATCGCGAAGTGTGACTTAAATTTCTTGTTTGGATGTTGTGACGTACCGTTAATGAACTGTCTTCCTTCTGCTTTGGGTTTTTACAAAGGTTTTAGTGGCAAATCCAAAGTCATCTTCAGTAGTTATGCAAGGTGAAATTCCACTTCTTCCGTCCGTTCAGTTGCAATGATTTGGCGAAACGTTAGTTGGAATCACTGTGGGAAAATGCTGAAGATAAGTGTCTATCGAATGCGTTCGTTGGACATTTTTGATTCAGTCTGAATAAATGAACAAAGAGAAGCTAGCTTAAATTTATAGTAAATGTATAAACAGTCTTGCTGTACAAGCAGTAAAGACATCTATTACCATAACCAGTGTTGCCAGATGGTTGTTCTACTACCGTAACCAAAACATTTGCTACCGTAACCAGGTTGTCAGATGATAATCACTTAAATGTGCTAAATGGTGTCAGGCAAAACTGCTTGATTCTGCTAAAACTCTTGAAACAAAATTTCAACTAAAATCTGCTAAAACTTGTGAAATTTGCCAAAACATCGGTTATTTATGAGGTGATTAGTATGAACTTGTAAAGTTATATATCAATTTTTGACCTTGCACTCACTATCACTGGACAAGAGAACAAAATGTCAGTCTTAATCACCACACTTTTCGGTCCACAATTTTCTTTCTGTCGACATTTTGAGCAGGGCAACTGCAGCTTACCTCCTTTTTTCTAAGACAGACAGTTTTTGACCATCTCTTTCAAATGATCTCATGCGATGTTGCCACTTCTAATATTTTAACATCAGATCTGACGTTTTGAGAGAAATTTTTGATGTCTGATGTTTTGGCGATAAATCTGATGTTTACTGATCTGTTGTTTTTGTTTTCCACGTTTCCTCTCCATTCAGAAGGAAAACAAGTTATCTTTCACTCGCATGCGTGTTTGGTTATCGTTCGTGGCGTAACAGACAGGGGGTAGGGCAGAACCGTCCCAAGAAAGTCTTCAAAACGGCTTTACGTTTGCACAAGGGGCTTGACATTCTAAAGTTCGACAAAAACTCCACTATTTACAGTGCTTCGTATTTCAATTTTGGGTGGCATGAAACTTTGCTTGGGGGGATAAGCCCACCTAATCGCCCCCGTGGCGACGGTCTGGGGCAGGGGCTAACCCCTCCCACTGGCAAGCTAAATGTAAAAATCGGGCCCCTACTTAGCTTATATGTTGGTATTAATATGGGTTTTGCGTTTTTGGTAATGTTTTCCGGTGAATTCTAGTTTTAGTATGGACATTAACATCCGGATTCACTCTCTTTTCTCACCTTTTTTTCTGATTGTTGGTTAGTGGGCCCTTACGAAAGCTAGTGGGCCCCTTCAGCTAATTTTTGCCCACCCTGGCTCAAACTTCAAATACGCCATTGGTTATCGTTCCAAACTGAAGAAGCTCCCTTCGCTGCATTGGGAATATGATTTTACGTTACGCATTGCCCGCGTTTCTATTTAATGACGACCATGGGCGCGATTTTGTGGTAAAATGTGGGGGAACAGCTTGATGTAAAACCAATATAGTTGTCGGGCCGATGCGGAAGTGAAGTTTTATAAATACACATTTCCAATCTTGTTTTTAAGATATGTTCTCGAAGCAACACTAATCACGCTTTGCTTTATCCCTGCAAATGATTTAGAAAAAAACAAAATTTTTTGTTGGACAAGGTACTGTAGTTCAAATTGGTTGCACTACTATCAGATTATGATACAAACAAGCACAGCAATATAGTAGAACACATCAACTGGGTTTTATCAGAGCTGTCAGGTGGAGTGCCCAAACGGTGAATCGCCATTGGTTGCCCGTGCATATCACTCTTGAGTAGAAAACATCGATTTTCATGCATCTTCTAAGATGTGTGGGTTACAGCGCGATTTGATGTCTTGTTTAAGTTGCTTGCACGTTAAAAAAACGATAAATTGCAAGGTACGATATATATATTGCAAGGGATGGTGGCTAAATATTTCTCGTGCACATTTCTGCTCTTTAAAAATGCTGCAAATCTAGCTATTGGACGTCATGCCAGCAGCCCCACCCCTAGCCAAATTTCCGTTGATATCCTCTTACAGTAGCAAAAAATGTTTGGCTAAAATTTGCTCAACCCTCTTCACAAAATGATTTACAATTTTTTTTACTGCTGGTGGGTGGAGGATGTATTCTTCCAATCTCCCGTTGTCAGCTAATGCATGCTATTGGGTACCCTTTCGATTGTCCAAGCATCGTTTGTCTAACACTCTTTCCCAACATCAATCAAACTCCCAAGCAGAATATCCAAGCCAACTAGAGAAGATTGCAAGATATCCAAAAGAAAACGTGCGAGAAGCATTTCTAAATACATACCCATGTGCCAATCTAGCCTACAATGTGATTTCTGCATACCTAATCATCTGGTGACCAGGCCCGTATCTAAGGGCAGAGCTTCGCGCACCTGGAAAAACTTTCTCCCCCTCCTGAAAAACTGTCTTGGGCATACTGTATGCATAACCATTGTTTTCGTATATGCTATCGATGTAAATTTTGGGCCTCCCTCAGAAAATTCTTCGCCCCCTGGTGTCTCAAGCCGGTTACGGTTCTGCTGGTGATTGTTGCCTTATGACTTCTGTCAGTTATGCCACTCAGCTCAGTCTTTTCATATTCAAAATTTTCAGGTTTAACATCAAATGTTAATAGGCGAAATTAATGTCGAATGTTTTATTCTAGTGTTATACACGCATAACGACGCGAACATACATTTGAGATTAAACATAAATCCAGGTTTCACCTGAAACAACACGAAAAGAGTGTCCAGCAACACTAGGTGTTATGTAGGCTCATAGGTGGAGGAACCTGTGGGTCGCATAGGTCTGGGCTCATCCACTTTTTCTGGAAAGACCTGGCCTTCCCATTTTTTAAATTTCGAATTTTGCTTAAATAAGTTTAAGTAACACAATTTGCATTGGGTCCATAGTTAAAGTGAATTGTTTTTGTGTAAAACTAAGAACAAGTAGTTACATTTATGTGCTCAAGTCAGTGTAGTGTATGATAAATAGGGTGTTGTGTACATAAGGGTCGTTGAGGGATTATCAAATTTTGAATAAAATTGCTTCAATATTCTGACAAAAGTAAACGACGTCATATTTCAGTGCTTGTGACGACACAGTTTCCAATTCAAATCACAACAATAGTTCCGACACCCATGCACAGGCTGCCAGCAGAACAAATGTTTCACACTTGAATGAAAACATTGCTGCAGTGAGGGTATAAATATCTTTTGAATTTGTTGGTCACACTTGTCGTGACATGCAAGAAATAAGGCTAAATGTTTAAACTACCTTTAATTCTTAGTCAAGTCATTAAGTTTTGAGCTATAGGACAATATATGAATAAGTCAATACTTCTCGAAAGTTTTGATGGAAATCCTGTTTAAACCAATGGTTGAAGACAGTCTTTTGCAAAACTGCCCATCCTAAAACCAAGTCTCCACAACAGTGCTGCCGTTTGTCTTCGACACAAATTTCGCAGAGGTTTGCCTGAAAATGTAATTTTCTAGCATTATAAATATGCATCCTTAAATTTTGCACTGTCTGTTTCTGAATACGTGACAACCAACGTCACAGTAAAGTCAGTTAGCCAACATTTTTGCACGAAACAAATTACGGCTGTACTGTGGTCTCTCACATGTGCAGCCGTTAAAATTCACTGTTTCAAGGCAGTGACCTTTCTTACAGTAAACCGTATTGGATAAATGTCGGACAGAGGCATAGTTAACAATCTTTTGCAATCTCTGGAAACTTCCAAAATGTTAAAAAACATTTTTGAAGTAAAAATTTATAAAAATATCAGAATCAGTAATACCTCACCAAACTCTTTTCAACATCAACATGGCTATGTGTAACATCAAACATGAAAAACTCTTCACACAAAACGTGAATAACGTCACATTTAGTTTTGAAACCTATCCAAATATAATCCTATGAGAAAAATGTGGAGGACCAAGGCATATTATCTCCCCCATCTAAAAAACTGGGGGGACACGTCCCCCGTGTCCCCCATCAAATTGCGCCCATGATGACGACACTGCTCAATTTGGGATTCAACGAGATTAATCGCGCTGTATTAGGTAGTGGTCATAGAAGCATTTAACTCATATGAAACTGTAACGTAAAAATCTGATGTTATCTGATGTTGAAGAAGACAACAATCTGATGTTAACGAGACTTACCGCAGTGGCAAAACTGGTGTCATGGGTTTATAGAACAATGCTCAGCGATAGGCACACAGAGCTTAATTTCAGCCCCACAACTTTCTAAGTCTTGCCTTTAACTCAAAAAGCTGTGTCATTTGCATTTGGGAGTGAGCAAAAAGTTTTTTACCTAAACAGGGAGCTTTTTGCTTCCAGCATGCCTTTAGGTTCACAGTATTTCGTTATGATTGTATTGTTGCAAACATCGCAAAAGGTGTTTCGCGAATCAACAAGATAGGCACCGAGCCAACTTTCAAATTCTGCTTCTTGTAACCATATGTCGAAACGTTTCGACAATCTTGCTTAGATTTAGCAAGTCTTTTCTCCTGACACTACTACTCCCTGGCGTAATTGAACCACCTGGAAATATCATGTGTGTCGTGGGATAAAAACATATTCTATCAATGTAGTCTTTTAACTTAACACACTCACTAAGTACAACTTTTTGTCATAAATTTGTTGCCTGTGAAACGGTTTTTGAAATCCTGCTAGAAAATCAGTTAAGTGTTATATTGAACATTTTACAGCTAATAGTGAGAAAATCCTACTAAGTGTTTTTTTATCATAAAATCTAGCACTTTTCGGTAACAACAGAGTGGCAAGACTGGCGGATTTAGTAGGCTTAAGTACAAGTTAATCAATGCATAATACCAGACAGTGATCCTGGCTCTTGTGCAGTGTGAGTGTCGTACCGGGAAAAAAACTGTCATTGCAAGAATTAAGTCAAATCGGAATTGAGCTGCTGACTCTAGAAATATTTGATTCTTTGTTCCAATTTCCAGGCGGGGCAAATGCCCGTTTCCTCCTCTGTGGATGACCATTCACAGGTGACGATTGTTACCTTCATTTCTGTAACTCTTTCATTTTTGAATCATTTTTTTGGCAGATGTGACAAAAACGACGATGCCTGAGGAAATCTCAGAAACAACAGGTACGCATGCTTTTCCATTTCAGTAAAAATATGAATTATATTTCGATACGTGAAAGAACTGCTGAGTTACCGGTAAACCAAGCTTAGTATAAAATAGTTCAGCAAAAAGCTTCTACCGACCTGTCATTCGAATGCTCTGAAAAAAGTGAAATCTGTGCAATGGCAAAAAGCAAAGAATGAACAAATATGTGATGCAATCAGGCCTTGCAGCTTTAGAACAAACAGCGTAGCACTCAAAGGACGTTTGATGAGAGAGTTATTAAGCAATGGATGTATGGCTAAATTTGTTTGCAATTTTCATTCAATTCACTATTTTCTCGCATTCGAAACAACTAGCAAAGAAACGTACATATGAAAATTATTACTGAGCATCATTGATGCAATGAATCAATCGGTTGTTATCATAGGAAAATTTCTATGCTTGTTTCAAGGCATAAAAATGATAAATTACAAAGCAAAGGTGAAGAATCCTCACGACTGTCTGATCAATCAAAATACCTAAAGAACACATTTTTTTATCCCAGAAGCATCAGCCAATGTAACTTTTGAAAGGAAAACACCTCGCAGGTGAGGGTTGTTACCTTCATTTCTGTAACTCTTTCATTTTTGAATTATTTTATTGGCAGGTGTGACAAAAACGACGATGCCTGAGGAAATGCCAGAAACAACAGGTACGCATGCGTTTCCATTTGCGTAAAACATGATATTATACTGTATTTCGATACGTGAAACAACTGATGAGTTACCGGTAAGCCAAGCTTAGCATAGAAATTCAACAAAATTTTTTGGTCGACTTGCGATTCGAATTATCTGAACAAATGAAGCATCCACAATAGCAACACAAATAGAATGAAGAAATATATAATGCGATCAGTCCTTGCAGCTTTAGAACAAACAACGTAGATCCCATAGGACGTTTGATGAGGAAGTTAGTAAATAACGGACATATGGCTAAATTTGTTCAGAACTTCCATTAATTGTACTATATTTTCTCGTTGGAAACAGAGTAAAGAAACGTGCATTTTAACAAAACACTACTGTACGTCATTGGTGCAACATACTGACGGATTATTGTGATATGAACTTTTTCGTACCTGCTTCAAGCAATAAAATTGACTAATTGCAAAGCAAATATCGGGAATACCACACGTATGTGCCTGATTAGTCGAAATGCCTAAAGAATCACGTTTTCTATCCTCAGAAGCGTCAGATAATGTAATTTTGAAATGAAAAACATTCACGAAAACTATTTAGTTATATGTTTTTGAAGTTAAAATGCACTGTTATGAAACATAATTGAAGTTTATATTGTCAATAGCGAAAAAATAATTGCTAAACCTTGAAACTAATAGAAAATTTATTTTAGGTTGTGAAGTAGACTGAAACCTTCAAACAAACGTGTGTTATGTTGCAAATCTGTTGGCAGAACACGAAACTACAAAAATGCCAAAACTATAAGCTTTCTCAAGCTTGTTTCATTTTCGCGCAAGTGCATGATAACAACTTCACCATTTTCAATTTCTCAACTGTGCTCACAACAATCAAAGTAACTTTGGTATAATTTATTCCACACTGTTGGTAACCTAATTAAACCCTTTGCATTTAATTGTGCATGTGATCCATACGAATTCTCTGTCTAATATTTCTAAGGAAATATACTTATCTGCCCGTTTTCTAACTATTAACTAAACAATCAAAACGAAGCAAGCTTGAAATCATGGTACATCTATAAACAGCCTTGCTGCACAAGTGTCGAATGCGGTTAAAAAACATCCAAATCAACATGGTTTCGACATGAGCATTATTTAACAAGCCTTGAAGGTGTGAATTCGTTTCTTTTGAATTACCTTCAATTCAGTAACGTTTACATTTTATATCATTATATTGGCAGGTGTGACAAGCACAACGATGCCTGAGAAAATTATAGGAACTACAGGTGCCCACACTTCTCCAGTTTAGCACGATTTGCATTATATCTCTGTGCGTGAAAAACATGTGGTTTATCTGCAAGTCCTGCTATTTATTCAGCGAAAATGGTGGATAAATCTTCTCATCAAACAATTTCCACAAAAGTTACAATAATTAAAATATATGCGATTAGACATGGTAGTACAAATTAGCACACGTCCGTTAGGATGTTTAATAAAGACATTTGCTGGTAATGTTGTCGGATTGTTTTCGAAAAAATTTTTCCAACCGGTTTTTTATCTCATTGACCAAACAAATGAAATCAAACGTACATCTGAATAAAATACTATTGAACGTCTGCGGTGCAACAAATTTGTTCTGTTATAAGATTACAGTATTTGTTTTCCCATGCATTTAGATATAAAAGTCCAAGGTAAAAAAAACTTCATACTTACATGAATCACATTTTCTGTCTTTAGAACCGTGGGATAGTGCAATTTTGAAATATAAAACAATCCGGAAAAGCAAATAACTAAATGTTTCTCTGTTTGAATGACGCTTTAAGAAACATATTTGTAAGTTATATGGTGAATAGTAAAAAAGATATAATTGCAAAACGTTCAAATCAGTAAAACATTTTCCTCTCTGCATGCATGCGCTCAATAGTTTAATGCTTGCTAAATTAAAATTCTGTCCACACAAATCACACTAGGAAAATAGTAAAGGAGCAATTAATAGACTTACATTCTTACAGTTCGGGATCATAATAACGACCTGACAGGTATCAGGTGGAATCAAATCAAACCTATAGTTTTCGAAATAAGTAAGCTTTGGATACTTTGATACATGTTTGCTTCACTTGTTTGCAGTACAAGTTTTGTTCTTTGAATATCTCTCATCCAAAAGCGATTGCAAAGTTCAAGCTTTACTTTCAAAACCTACTTCCATTTAGAAGGAAAGAGGAAACAGTGCTCACTTGCTCTCAATGGAAGAAACTCTCATGATTTCGAATGGTTTTCCTAAAAGAGCATGTTGCAGCAAATAGAGAAAGTCACGTGATCTGCTTTTACTGATACAATAAACTTATTTTGTTAAAAACAAGCCAGCTCAGCGCAAAACTTTACACATGTGCTAAGGTGTCGATTTAAAATGAAAATCAGTTTGCATCTATTTACCTTTGCAGGAGTTAAATAAGGGGTTACTTATTATTTTTATTTTTACAATAAAAAGGTCAAAGTTCTGTATCCAATTTTACAGGGAACATCGGCGTAGCAACGGCCAAGAGAAGTGAAGGAACAACAGGTACTAACTTCGAAATCGACAACACTGGCCTTCAAATTTTGTATCTCACTTATTTCATAATAGGCGACTGAAGGATTAAGCATTTCATGAGTTTATTAAACGCTAGATTGCTTTAATTAACCCTAGCTTTTGCCTAGCTTCCAGATATTATAAAGACAACTTTTTTAATTGGGGAAAGATATACATGCCCCCTAAACAATTAAAACCTGCATATGTTTGACCCACTCAGCCGAAGCAAAGTGTGAAAACGGTTGTGTATTTGCAAAAACGAAGCCACAACCGATTATTACCACAGCTCAGCAATAAGTTAAGAAATAGGCCTACAAGTCGCCGCAGCTTAACACAACGTTTGGTTAGTTAATCTAGCCCCGTAGATTATGTGTCTGTCTGTTGCGTAGATACTTGACAAAAGAGTAGCTTGCAGACATTAAAAACGAAATTAGCAACTTGCTGCCAAAAACCATCCACACAATCAGTGTCTTTTTCATACGTTGCTTGAGGCTTGGGTCACGAGGTATTCACCAAACTTAGATTGGGACACGCTGAAAAAAATTTGGGTACTAAGTGAGTAAGGTATTTTTTAAGTCCATTAGTGTTTAAATAATAAAATCTAATCGACTAGGAACAAATTCAATTCATAGTTTCAGTTTGGTCACATGCACTTTATCGAAAAAACAGATTGCAAGCTATTTGTAAATGGCAGTGTCAATGGCCCTAACACTTATAAAATGAAAAGCATCTTTTTACTTTCGTTAGATTCCTTTTACTTTCGTTAGCTGACCTTCGCGTTGCAGCCAAATGCTTTCAAATTTGCTGTAGGATACGGTGACAACTAACACCAGGTCAATGTTGAAACACTTTCTAACTGTGTACAAGTCGGATTCTGATTACTATACAAAACTGTTTTTACTCGTTAACAAGGTAATGGGAGATCATTGATGAAACCGTTAAGGCTCCACATATTTGGATTTTGAACCGTCACAGGTCTACATGCTATCACAACGAAATATCTAGAATAAATGCTATTGTTGTTAAACAGTGTCTTTGGCCTAATTGCGTAATAAAATATATTTTGAAACCGAAAACAGAACTCGCTCAGAGAATTTCCAAAAAAACACTTCATAACAACCGTTGGCTTGTCGATGGACATGAAGTATGAATTTGAAGCTGGGTATACAATTGAAGCATCGTTACAAGCTGCGATAAAGTGATAGCCACCTGGTTACCCTACGTTAAATAAGATTTTGGTGCGCCATATCCACAAGTGTCTTTTCATTCTTCTTTGCGAGCTGTGCAAATGCAACCACACATAATTCACTTAGCTTCAAAATAATGTAGTCCTTTTCTGAAAAAGGGATACTTCTGTCGCATTTCTTTATTTTTCAGCATTACTGATTAGTTCAAGGGTTCAAAAATTTCTGTGAATGTTAGTAGCACGAATAACTTTTTGTAGCGCCTACAACTACATAAGCTTTGCCATACAGCATTCATATGCATAAAGTGTAAATTGCAAAAAACGTTTGCGCTCTTCAAGTTCTTGATCGTGCGGCGCAAGTGCGCGACGGCATTTTTGCGCCCCTGGTTAGCTATAATTACTAGAAACTACTACACTAAGCTATGTACAATACACTGATCGCCGTATCACGGTTCACCAGCAAAGCTAGTACAGTATAATGAGGTCAGCAGGCCGCACTCTAATGCCAAGGTCATAGAGATAATGAAAAAAGATTTACCACTGTTATGTAACGATTAATGTAAAAGCATTCCCGCCTTTCCAGCCGAGAATTAACTCAACCAGAAATAGAATAATTAAACAACTCGAAGGCCCTCCCATAAAATCAGCTACGCCACCAGCTTGTATCTTGTACGACAGCTTACTGTATGCTAAAACAATATACATAACCAGTGACGTAACTGAAGGTAGGCAAAGGGGTGATTTCCCCCCCTGGCAATCTGAATGTGAAAACCGGACGGCCATCTTTAAGTGATATTTCGGCTTTAGTATTCAGTAGGTTGTTGTTTTATGCGGTTTTCAGATTATTCTCCGTTGGGCTTTAGCATAGCTATCCACATCTGGATTCACCATCATTTCTCAAGTTTTTTTTCCGAGTGTTGGCTAGTGGGCCCTGTACAGTGGCCAGTGGACCACTTTTAGCTTACTTTTCCACCCTGACTTAAAGTTCTAGTTACGCCACTGATTATAGCTATCCAAAATAAGAAATGCAAAAAGGAGAACATTTTGACATTTTCGAATGTCCTCGGAGAATATTTCATTTCTCATGAAAAAAATGGACATGTCCTTCACAAAGAGGGCGTATGGTAATCATACCAAGCAATGCTACTAATATACGACATGAACAAATCTGAGTAAAGCAGATAGTAAAGCAAAATCTACCAGACACGAGTAGAGGCGTAAGCTAACGTGTACTACGCGGCTTGGGCTTGCATTCACTAGATTCAGATACTTTCAGGAAACCCATAAGTGTAATAGTTGTTTCGTCACAATATCAAATATTCTTCAAGTGAAATACTGCTGTTTGGCCGACCGATAATAAATTAATAGTGTCTACAAACAAACTTTCCTCGCTAAAAATGACTAAGTGGCACGCACATGTCACACATATGGCTAAACATGTAAAAATGGTGGGAGGCCCTGGTCCCGGGGCCCTTGGCCGCCCCCTAAATCCGGCGTTGCCTGGCTATCTGCAAGCATTGTAACGCAACCGTCAGTCAAACCATATGAGAACTCTGATTTCTGGAGACAGAAACTCCCGCTTTGAAACGACACGAAGGTTCATAATTGCTTGCTTTACGAACCATGGTGACCTTGATGAGATTTCGCAACTGGGTAGCATCCGCTGGCGTTCGACATTTTCTGAATTGTTATTATTAGTATCAGCTTACATTCAAGTTTTCGCAAATAGTGCGTAACATTCCGACAAAAATTTGGCTCCCCCAAAGTACTGCGCCCGGGGGCAGATGTCTCCCTTTCCCCCCTACTTACGCCACTGAACTTGGCACACATGAGTAGTGAGAAAATTATCTTCTTCGTTCAAAGCTCTTAAAGATTTTAATGTCGAATTTCATCACACCTTTTCCACTTTTCAATGTCTAGACATCTTTGGAGACTTTTCTCGCAGTGACAAGATTTCCTTTCGCCAAATTAATCTCCTATTTTCTGGTGTTGTTGAAGAGACTGGGTTCACAAAATTTTTGAAATACCGCAAATTCGAAGGATGTCTTATTATAGCTGATTAGGACACAGCTTTGATCTTTGTATGATAATGCACAATACGATATTCTACCACGGAGATGCCCCGTGTTTGGCCAGATCACTTTATTGGCTTTCCAGTAATCGGATTCTACTTCATCTCAAAATCTTCCACAATTGGATTTTTAAAATTTTTCTACTTTGGCTATTGACTTCATTGACTTTCGGGGATTAAGGGTAATGCAAACGCAAAAGTTTGTGTAAGGGTCTTACCAAGGCCTTGTAAATTGGTACTGTAGCCTTCTTACTAGGCACACAGCGTACGGAAAAGATGCAGGGACTATCCAGAACGCAACGCAAACGGAGTCAAATGATATTAGACCTTGTACAAACTTAGTCGTGGCGCTACAGGACCATTTCTATATGGTGTGCCTGATGCGTCGACCTGTCGATCTCCGTTTCAGATGCTGTATTTAATACTGTTGATGAGTTTCTGAAATGCTGTGTTAGATTCTAGTGATTCAGTGTATTCGTTTTTGCTTCTCCATTTCTTTTTGCGTTGTTGTATTTTTGAAAGCTCGACGTGACACGACACGATTACACCAGTCAGGCTACCGCCTGTAGTACAATTGTCGTTAAATAAATACATCCATTTACAAGATCACTGCAATTATTAAGCGCCATCAAAACACCATATAAAATCAAAAACAGAAAAAGCGTCAAAGAACCTAAATGAAAAATTTCAGAAAGCAACTTCAGCACCATTATGCACGAAACGCATATACAAGAAAACTTATTACAGTACTTGTTTTTTAATTTTTAGACATCACAAGCTCAGCTACAAATAAAGAAAGTGAGACATCAACAGGCATGTCTTGATTTTGTGCAGTAAAAATTTCCAGGATTGTCAGAATATAAAGAAAAAATAATGAGTCAATTCTTGCACAAGGAAATGGCAAAGACAAATTTAGAAAACCTTTGCGGTGCATTTCAAAGCTGGTTTGATATCTTTTTTCGTGGGAAAGGTGAGACAATCAAGTCATCAAAATTTACGGCCTTATCCCGAAGATATTTTTTAAAGTAACTGGTAAAATGCAATTCGTGGAATCGTTCGCTTTGAACAAGCACAATTAGATCGCTTACTGGTCAAATATAAACTTTTGCTGTTTTCGTCTTTAAGCAAGTGCTTTTCTTCCAAATCCGTTAACATAATTTTGCAATGAAGGCTGGGAGGGCTAATTATCTTTACGCCGTCAACGCAGCGTTTCTTTTTTAGTGTGTTCTAAAATTGTTGGCACAACATTGTGCTAAGCGAATGCAAACACCCTAAAGGTTTTAAAGATTTTAAGCGTTAAAGATTTGAAAGGTTTAAAAGGTAAAAAAGGTTAAAGTTGGTGCTTCGCTACTGCTACATTTTTTCATTCATTTTCTGCTTTTACATTTGAGCAAATATTTTATTACTTTGAAATATTAGAAATCGTTTGCTTTGAAAATTCACATGCAGTGTACGTGGGTTTCAACAAGAAATATGCCAGAAGTATCAAGAACCACATGTAAAGCATCACATATGACACATTACAATATCAAGACACTACAAGGGTAACACAGCTGAATCTGATCGCAAACTGTTTTGCTAGGAAATCAATTTCGCGTCAGCGACGCATCTTCAATCAACTGACACATTTGCAACAGGAACCAACACTACATTAGGGTATTGTTATGTAGGCAATAAAGGACCAAACGTATTTCTTTCGCAGAAAGAAAAGCTCTTGTAACTGTTCAAGGAAACGTCGCTACAAAAGGTATTTAACTTCATGTATTTGGTTACTTCTCAAGTCGGAAGATTATATGATGACTTGTAGACCACAAAATGATTGAAATTAGGGTAATAGTGGCCAAATACCATTATTATTCAATCTGACAGATCTGTGTTATTAAAGTGATAGACAAATGCCAATCTCCATGAATCGTTAACAATATATTTTCAAAACTCTAGTTTTTCCATAAATTTTTCCTGGGAACAACGTTAAATATTTCCAGTGGTTACTCA
>Ga0210059_1010065_pt1 | contig 14661 bp, 6 predicted proteins | sample Ectturendosymbi2_FD_188042 | JGI IMG/M metagenome (GOLD analysis project Ga0210059, IMG submission 188042) | Ecteinascidia turbinata endosymbiont from Florida, USA - Sample 2 (SPAdes) (version 2) | ecosystem: Host-associated > Tunicates > Ascidians > Unclassified | place: Key West, Florida...
GAAACCAGATATACCTTGTCAGCAAGAGCACTCGAGACGCACAGCGCTCGAGTTGCGCACGACCAAAACAGCAAATCAGGTTGGACTAAAAGATGTGTTACTCATGATGTAATTTATACAGATATGAGCATCTTGAGTTGCAAAATGGCCGTTTGTTTTCCCAGCCGTTCCATGACTACTTGACATACGCTTGGCGCATCAGGGTTACATGTCTGTGCAACGCTTTGTTATTTACGTAACATGTTGTCCCGTTTGCCCCTGTTGCGTGGTAACCGGCCACGCACGGCGAACTTTCTATGAAAAGAAGCTGCCATAAAAGAGTCGACCTAGGTTACGAGGGAACAATAGACAATCCTTTCACGTACTCAAACAAAAGATGTTGGAAAGATAGAAATGTTTGAATGGTCGCGCAGGTTCCGTTGCTTGTTACTGCAGGAATCGCTTTCGACAGCCAGCATTACAAAACACGGTGTGTTTATCGCTTTGTTATTTTGCGATGAAAACAAAATTTCTGCAGAGACTCAATCTATTTTGCACGAAGAGTTTCCACTTAAACTGCTTCCGATCGGCATCATGTTTTGAGTTTTGATTAATTTTACACCAATTTCAAATCATGTCTCATCAACCAAAGTTTATTTGTTTGCGAAACGAGTAAAACGCCTGTTCTGTTTCGAACAAAGTCATTGCCGCTTCCGAATTTTGTGATTTCATGTGCTATTGGGCCAATCGTCTTTCTACTTGAAGAGACCATATAATTATCACTTTAAAGGAAATGCCTACATAAGTATGTAGTTAAACAAGTGCTTTTTTTCGGTAAAACACTGAACATTTTTATTATTTGGCGTACCCATGGTAGGCTGAAAGGTCGAGTTGCATTTAATCCATTTCGTGATTCCTGAACGATTATGTTTAATTTCATATTTTTTATTATTTTTACAATAAAAGAATAAACGCGATGCCATAATTTTCATATCATGAAAGGCATAACAAGTCAAATACAGTAACTGAAGATGTTGAGAAGATTACCGCAAAAGAGCTCTGGATGTTATATTTAGTAGTTGTCTGTTGTGACAAATGAAAACAGTAAATACTTGACTAAAAACTGTTTTGCAGTCTTAGCATAAGATTATGTTCATCAATCCAGGCGCTAAGACGACTGCGCCAACATGCAGTTAAAAACTTGGTCCCATCAATAATTGACGCTGTTCGTGACCGAGAACTATGTTAGAAAGGCATACAACGCTCAACTTTCTGCCTCTTGTCTACTGCGAAAACCGCATACCACCCCTTAATTTCATGGGAACAGCTCGTGACTACAGAAAAGGATCATCAACTGAACGTTACAACCATTTCGAATAACAGCTTCAGACCTTGACAAGATGTTTTCCAGCTGTTGCAGCATAACTTGGAAATCCAATGGTTTATTGTTAGATCGTTTATCTATCATGTAAATTCTGTTCAATCTATTCCGCTTTGAACAAACTAGAAAAAGCAGTAATCGTTACAATATTTGATTATTGTGCTTAATCTTCGTCTTTTCGTTTCTGAGAACTAGTGTTCAGACTTATCAGTTTCATCACTAGATCATATACAAAAAATACTCTTCGGGGTCATACTGAGCAAAAGATTTTATGCAATGTTTCGCACCATTCTAAATCTAAAACAAATTGGGTATTTTTAGTGAGATATACAAATCTTAATTTACAACACTGAATTTAAGTATAGCGGGAAGTCCTCATCAGTCATAGTAGCTTATTTGTAGTTTGTAAAGTTCACCTCGTAATCTAACGCATAACTTGTAGAAAATAATGGACAAGTATATTTAATTGACTTTCCTGACCCTAAATAAACTTTCTTTCGAACACTGTTACCCAAAAGCGGGCTGATTTTTCGAAGTGCTTGCTCATCGGTTAAGAAGAATCTAAAAGTGTCTTTGCGCACCTTTTGAACGTTTGACGTCTTGGTCGGTTCTACATTTATAACTTTCTCATTTCAAGGTGAAATGCGAACCTTAGCTATGTCGCTATTTTCGCACAACTTCCACGGTCGTGTTTATTACTGCACAGCTGCGGAGAAACAAAGCTGAGAGCAGAACTTACGGGTCATAAAATGCTCCTTTTATAACTTATATTAGCTGCTCACTATCCACCACTCGTGAAGAACGTCATTCTACATTATTTACTCAGCTGTTAAGCAAAGAAACATGACTTTAGTAAAGCTAATACTTGATATAACAGCACATTTTGAGTTTTTTTAAACATGTTTTAATGACATCAATTGCATTTTCATGAGATGACCCGCGAAAGACTGGGATATCTAAGTAACTAAGATAATCCTTTACCCAATTATTCTGCAGTTAAAATGTAATAACTACTAAGCCCACGCTCGTCGGTTGCCAACTATTGTCAGTGGCTTCCTATACCAACAAAACAACGAGAGATCAGCGCAACGTTTTAACTCCTTCACGGTCAGCTTACCAACGACACCTAGAGACTACAGTGGAAGTGATACAAACACCAAAGATGAGGAGATAGTCATATATCGCGATCCAGATCCAGTGCTGAATTTTTAAAACTCAATCCAAGTCCAACTGCAGTCCAAGAAATTATTTAAAACTTAAAGTCGAAGTCCAAATGAAGTCCAGAAAATGAAAAAATACTGCTTTTTAACAGAGTTGAAAAATAAACACGGATCTGGATGTGGGTTTTAATCCTGCGGTTTTTGAAGGATTTGAGTTGGATTTGTCTGCTATATATTCTACTTAACCGGATTTCTATTCGATAATTTTGAACCTCTTCGCAACTTTCATTTCTGTTTCGGGAGTGTAGTTTACTGCAAATTGTGCATCATGCTCGATATATTTGGAGCTTTGACATATCTAATGATACAAACCATACCTGTCTTACACCGTCACGTGCCATTTCAAGACTTGGTGCTCGTCGTGTGGATATAGCATACGTTGCCATTGCTGCATTGTTACCTTCATGTCACACCTATTTGTGACAGCATGTTGAACCTATTTTCAGTACAGTGTGGCTGGAGTGTGGTAGATGTTGTTTTATTTATTTATTTTAATGTTTGTACCAGACACGAAGTCCATAGAAGACACGAACACATTGTTTGCACAACCCAGATTGATAATAACAGACACGAACGTTGTAGGCTACAAGTAGAAGTTAGGTTCATAATTTTTAAATTTCTTTCTTCAATCTATCACCCTCATGCGGGTTTGGTTATCGTTCCAAATTGAAAGAGCTCTCTTTCGCTGCGTTGGACTTGGGATAAACATTTTACGTTAGCAATGAAAGTATTCAACTTATACAAAACTGTAATAAAAGCATTTAGCTTATATGAAATTGCAACACTAATGTAAAAACCTGATGTTGAAGAAGGCCACAATCTGATTTTAACGAGACTGACACCAGTGGCAGCACTGCTTAAAGCGCATACAAGCAGGGGCGGATCCAGCCAGTAAGTCTAGGGAGGGCGATTTCAGTAATATTTCGTAGACAAGGCTGATTACGGGTTCACTACTGTAAAAAAGATGAGGTATACTTCACAACACTGCTGTGACAAAACAATGGACGGTAAAGTTGACTTATATCGCGAATGCTGTTTTCCGAATTGTACAAAATCATGGTGAAAAAGTTACTTTGGTAGGTTTTAGGGCAGGGGTGGGGAAGCTGCTACCCGCGTGGACATTTGGTATGGTCCGCATCATAATTTTCGTTACCCAATTTAGAGTAAAAAATCTTGTCAAAACGAAGCTCCATGACAAGCAGTTATGTAGATAGTAGCCTATGTCAAGAGCATCCTGTATACCTCGTAGTTCGATAAAGGTTGAATTTTTGGATTTAACCAATCGTTTCTGCAGCCCGCCAGCGATAATCCACCATTTATGCGGCCAGTAATAGTAAATAGCTTCCCCATCCCTGTTTTAGGGGAAACGATCGCCCCAATCGCCCCCCCTGGATACGCCCCTGCATACAAGGTGTAAAGCCAGGTACTGTATGAGCGAGCCTTCTTGCTTATCCACATTACTTCATTCGAGCATTGCTTTGAAAGAGGGTTCTGAATAAAATTGGAAAAAAACACACTATTCCTGTATACAATGTCACATGATGGAACTCCCAGTTGGATAAAATATAGCGTGCTGCGTACTTGGATCATCAAAAACTGGAAAATGTATGTGAAGATACTGATCAAAGGGGATACATCTTGTCTGTGAAGGAGTGGGCCCAAATGAAGGAGCTTGTTGATTTACTGAATCCTTTCACAGAGGCTATTAATCTGATTCAGTGTGATTCAAATTCAACAAGTCGGCTACTTTTGTTCTACCAACTCTTCCGGCACTTCACAATCATAGTCATCTGATATCATTTTTTTAAATCAAAATTTGTAAAAGTGTTTGTGATTTGCAACTGAACTTTTGAAATCTTTAAAATTTAGATTTTTTGCTTTTTTCTATCTTTAGGCATGTAGCATGATTTATCTGCTCATAGCTTGATACATAATTTGGGAAACCAACACCCATTTGGAGATGTAGTTCATGGCACTGCTGCAGTTTTGGATCCTGCAATGTCATTTCGTTGACTAATCGATGCTGTGGCAAATGATGTTGAGAAGATTTGAAAACTACCATCAAAGATGTTATTGTTCAAGAAGCTGAGTTTGCAGAGTCTCAGCACTTGAAGATAGCTCACCAAATGAAAGTGAAAGCTTTAACGCTCACGTTTGTCCGTTTCCCGTCATTTCCCAGTGTAGATTAAGCTTTCGGGTGAATCACGCATGTTTTGTTACGGACTACTTTTGCAAGATCATGATATTCCAACTTTTTTTTTTAATATGTGGTTGTTCATCGACTGAAATGATTTTAATGTCATGTAAAACAAAGGGGGAGAGAGATAGGGTGTAAGGTCGTAAGATAGCGAAGGAAGTGCTTCATCTCTCTCTCGGGTCATTTAACATACGTTACATTTGCATGTCTCTCTCAGGCAAGTTCCAATCAGAAGCAGCTTATGTTAGTAGCCTTTGAAGCGGAACACCCGCTTTTGCCCCGCTTGCCGTTCGAACTTCCTACCGAGGAAGTGATCAAAGCCAATTGATCGCTATCTGAGCCTTAACCGATTTGACCAAAGAAACGCTTCCCTCGTCATTTCTGATCGAGGCATTTTGAGTTTCGACTTTCACATCAGGCACATTCATCTGATGAAGTTCCCTCTGACTTAGCCGAATTCCATGCAGTGGCACTTGTGTGACCACTACACCTTACAATACGAAGAATCATCTAGTTACAGCATTTCAAAAAAATGTAATTTCACTCTTTAGATGCCTCCTCACTTGGTTGCCCGGGGCGGTCGAGCTGGTCGCCCTCCTCTGCGCGTCCCTGCTTGGAGCCAATGTTGCATTTTAACTAGGTAAGTCTTTGTAGGGTCTGACAAGTTGTGTTGGAGATTGGCTTTGTGCTGAATCACATATCCCCAAACCCTGGGAACAGAAAGGTCAGCCCAGTCATTTCATGAATAATAGTGTGGTCTCTCGAATAAGCAACTTGGCATTTTAAGTTACCAAGCCAAAGCAAGTCTGATAGAAGGCTCTCACTATATCAAATTTGCAGGTTCAGTAACATAAAATCTTAATTACACGAGACTTCGCTAGAGCAGCAGAGTGACAGCAGCACGATAACAGAAAGAAACATACATACATTTCTTATTACATTTGAGTCCAGTTTGTTCACATATTTTCAAATAAACCTGCGATTTTATCACTGCTCATAACTGACTCAAATATTGAAAATAGTCCCAAGAAATTTATCATTGATACTCATTCAATCATAGTGAGGCAATCATCAGTCAGGTACACGATTTGTAATAGAAAAAGTGGCAACTCTGTAATATTACAGCGCGCACGGTCAGGCAAAACTTCTTCGATGCAAGTTTAGAAGAAGCATACGTCTGGTGGTGCATTTAGTTCAAGTCTAAACAAGCAATAAACTGATAACAATGAACAACAAAAAAACCACAGCAGAATATTAAGCGTAAGCGTCCCTTTACTGAACAACAATGGGAAACAAGTAGGCTACTGTTTTTTCAGGCTGCCAATATCTGACCACAAGAGGGTGTTCAGCTCTTTCACTTTCAAGAAAATAAACGTATGTCCCAATGCGAAAATTCTGTCGTGTTCTCCAGGTCGGATGTTGTCAACATTTTTTCACCCAAGAACAACTTTTAAAGCAGTCACGCTGTACCAATATCTACATTCTACAAGTCCAATCTTAACCTTAGACTGCGCTAACCAACTTCACAATCTTATTGTGTAGTCACACAACCACTAGACAAGAAATCACAAACCTCCCACTCTACGACACACGCACACATAGGGGCGGTAGGGAGGCCTTTCTCCCCTGGCTTTTGAAATTTAACATTTTTCTGTCAATTTTTTTGCAAAAAAAGTTTTACTTAGTTTCAAGTGTTTAAAATGAAATTTTGCTGCTTTGTGACCCCCTGCAAACATATTTTTGGCTACCCTTAAAAAGTCCACTATTGGCCCTCCCTGGAAAAAATCATTCCGACGCCCATGCGCACACACTGATGTTTATGATAAGCAATAGCCTAATCATAGCTGACCACAGTTGAAAACCAAACAGAAAACTAAAAAGGCAATTATTTTGTAGTCGCTCAACACACAGGACAGTTTGGTGGCCATGCTTGCCAATGCCGAATTCTATAACCACACAATAGAACTTTTTTTGATGTTATTGATATTTCTAACCAGTGGCGTAACTACAGGTTTGAGCCAGGGGGGCAAAGCTCAGCTGAAGGGGGGCCACTGGTCACCGTAGGGTCCCACTAGCCAAAACTCAGGAAAAAAGTTAAGAAATGTTAGTGAATCTCTGGATGTCGTGAATGTCTATACTAGCTAAAAAAAAGAAAACACCCGGAAAAAACGCAAGAAAAACAACAACCTAAAGCAACGGTGCACAACCTGCGGCCTTCGATAATGAAACTTGCGGCCGTCCACATCTAGTGCAAAATATAAGATTTGGCGGTCGTGCTGGCGCATGTTGAAGCAAAACGAACGCAAGGCAAGAAAATCAGTCGACACGATGCGCAAAAATTTGCTTTGCAAACCTTTTTTTTAAATGTGTTAAAATGTTTGACATTTTATTATACTTTTAGGAACAAGTAAATGACGTACACCGGAGATAAAACTTATTCTTTAATTAAACGTATCTCATACATATAACTCGAAATCATTGGCGGCCGTACTTCATATAAATAAAAGTAATGCGGCCGGCAATAGCAAAAGGTTGTACACCCCTGACCTAAAGAACACCAAATATCAAAATGTCAACCGGTTGGCACCAAAGGGAGCCCAGTTTTTACATTTAGCTTGCCAGGCGCCAGGGGGGCGGCACGCCCCCTTCCACCTGTCAGTTATGCCACTGTTTCTAATTTTAAACCCCAAGCCGCACGGTCGTACCTAAACAACTTGCGGTGTTTCCAACTATTCAGTGATGTGCCCGAGTAGTTTTTGTCAAGTTGGAGTCACAAGCCGTTTAAGTCAGAGTCAAGTCAGAGTTATCTAAAATTTTTTCGAGTTGAGTCAGAGTCATGGCTTGGTCGAATCGAGTCACAAGAACTGTCGAGTCACTTCACGTCAGTGGTTTGCAAGCTCGGGCCAATGTCAAGTCAAATGAAATTTCACTTTTTTCTTATATCTTTTTTGCTACAAAATTGTACCCAACGAGCTACACAATGGCGCCCAACGAGTTAAAAATGCTTCCCAACGTTGTTTTAGCAATTTTGATTGCAGGTTATTTAGATTTACGTTTTTTTCGAAAGCAGTTTCCATTATACTTTTCTCCTTCGCGTTCAGTCATTTCCACAATTCTGGCCAAACCTTGCTGCAAGAAATATTCTTCCTTGTCTTTCACATGCCCAAAAATGACCAGGGATGAACATGGACTTGGATTTGGATTCAAATCTTGACGCATTCGCGTATGTTGTTGGGTTTGGATTTTATAATTTCTGCTTAGCCAGATTTGGATTGGATTTGATAATGTTTTGTTGAACTTCGCAACTTTCTTTGAAGTTTTCGAACTGCACATTACTATATTGAAAAGTTTGGTTTAGTGGAGTTTTTCAAATTTGTTGCAATTGTTTAAACCTTGAGCCTTGTTTATGACCAGCGAAATAAGTCTGATCTTTTATGTATTATGTCATCAAAGTTACAAAATTTGTCGCGCACTCATTGATCCAGTCCCTATGACTAACTCATCATTGTTGTAGGTACCATAAACCTATACCTCATAACATTTAGCACAGTTCAGCATTGTTTATGTCAGTCCTTCTTAACCTATTTCAATTCATTCACCCCTGCCATCCATAAGCGTACGACATGGAGATGCTGGTAAATTGGCCTTTATTCGGGCAAAAAGTTTCAACATTTGGGCAAATTATACAGCTACATTCACGTTTGGGTGAGATAGTGTCTATTTTTCCATCAACAGCAAAAGCTTTGCTGAGACTATTTTGCCATTCTATTTTGCTTGTGATGGCAAAATAGACACTGCCAACCCTTTAACAACCGCGCTGGCCTATACATAGGCCGGCATATTTTTGGCCATAATTCGCCAACCACTATAGATAGAGAGCTGTTCAAACCCTCTACGGATTCGGGAAGTCTTCTAGTTTTAATTTTTTTTTTAATTTTTTGATTTGAATTTAGGGTTTTCTCTTGGTGACGTCACAAAGAGAGCATGTTTTTGAGATTTTGACCAATTTTGCCTGGCCTTCGGCGCCAATCCAATGAGCCATATGTTTGGCTCAGTTTTTGTGGAAACTAGGTGATCTTCCGCGTCTTTAGAGCCCTTGATTGACCTTCTAGCATGTCTGGAACCAGAATTATAGCTCAAAAACCCCATTTTGCACAATAATCCAATTAATGCAGAAAAAGCATGAGTCTCCCACTAACAGCTTGTTTGATAAGCAATAACCCGCCAACAGCTTATGCTAGAGAGCTATTCAAACCCTCGGAAGACTCGTGAAGTCTTGCAGTTTAAACTGAAAAAAAACTTTTGAGATTTGGATTTGGGGCTTTCGCTGGGTATCGTCAGGGTTAGGGTATGTTTTACTTTTTTTTCTTTCATGACATCATCGCCTAGACAATGAGCCGATATTATGGCTCAAAATTTGTTTGCATTCTAGGCTGGAATATGAGTCATTAGACCCATTGATCGACTTCCTAGCGTTTCTGGTGCCAAAGTTATGCCCAGAAGACCCCAATTTATTCAGGAACTTACTGAGTAATATTCGGGGATTCCTTTATTAATGTCTGCGTATTTTGCCATAACCTTTGGACCATAAATGCTGGGAAGTTGATCAAACTCTCTAAAGACTCGTATTGTAGCCTAGAATCCAAAAAACTTTCAGCCACAAAATCGGTTTCATTGGTCAACTCCCGGGGGATGATGACGTCATCCAAATGTAAACAAATATGCATAAACATCCTCTCATTATGTAAACATCAACAAAAAACGCGAGATCTCAAACCTAAAATTCTTTTTCAGTCTAAACTACAAGTTTTCACAAGTCTTCAGACGGCTTGGACAGCTCTCTAGCCTATTCTGACGGCAAGTTATGGCCATATACAAAATGGGTGTTATTCAACCCAGGCTTCCTTTTGTGGGGGTAGAAATTTTGACCACTTTTTGGTATTTGTGTCATAATTTTGGCTCCAGATATGCTAGAAATCCAATCAAGGGCTCTAAAGCCTCGGATAATATTCTAGTTTCCAAAAAAAAACTTGATCCAAAGAATTGGTGCATTGGATTGGCACCTAGGGACGGGTAGCGTAGGCCATGAAAACGCAAAAACACCCCCATTTGTGACTTCCCCACATAAGAACCCCAAACCCAAAACTGAATTTTTTTCAGTCGAAACTAGAAGACTTGCCGAATCTGTAGATGGTTTGAACACCTCTCTCGCTCTAGCGGCTGGCGATTTATGGCCGGCTCCATCGCTAAAAGTAGCTTCATTTACTTTTTAAGCTATTTGTTTGTCTTCGATTTGGATTACCTATGAGTGCTGCAGCCGCAGTCATGCATCGCCTTGAACCAACCTCAGAGAGAGTCGAACGGACGACCCTCGGCATACCAGCAATAGAGATTCCCCACACGACCAAGTTCACTTTTCTATAGCTGCTACGAAATCATCAGTAGGCTATATGTGGTGCAATCACGTCACCACATTACTTCCCCATTTCACAAGCTCAAGACGCCCTTCAACAGTGAATTGCAGCCCGAGTCATTTTTGTCGAGTCAGAGTCACAAGCCCTTCTAGTCAACTAACATTTTTACGAGTCGAGTCAGAGGCGAGTCATGACCTAGTTGAGTCGAGTCAGAGACGAGTCACAAGAACTGTCGAGTCATTTCGAGTCATTGGTGTGCAAGCTCGAGTCAATGTCGAGTCAAACGAAATTTTACATTTGTCTATGGCTTTTTCATGCTATAAAATGGCCCCTGATGAAATAGAAAATGGTGCCGAACATGCTACGGAACGACGCCCGATAAGTTAGAAACGGTGCCCAACGTTGTTTCAGCAAGTTTCATTGCAGGTTATTTATAAAGTATTTCAGTTTGCATTTTACTTGTGTCTTTCCTTCTCAGTCATTTTAACAAATCTGTACCACCCTTGCTGCAGTGTTGCAAAAATGCATTGAAAGTGCGATTCACCACGAACAGGATGTGCATGATAGAGATGGTACGGGCCGCTAACAGTCCAGTCTTCGGACAGTCCGCTAGCAATTTTTTTAGCGATGACGTCATTCCGGGCCGCTACGGGTTGCTGCAGTCTGCTCGCCAAAATTTTTTGTTTTTTGCAAAGTTTCATAATCTAACAACGAATATTTTTTGCTGCTGTTCTCTCCATTTTACCGTTCTGCCAACGTTCCGTTTCACTTGTTTCCACGCAAATCAGTGAACCATGTTAGGTATCAATCAAAGCAACCAACATTTACATTTATGGTCTGTAGCCGAGGTTTAGGTTTAGGATAAGTATTCCCAAACTTTCTACGGCCATGTACCCCTTCAGGATTTCGTTATATGAGCATGCTCCCCTAATATTTCTTATGACAAAAAGGCTGAGGAAAATAAAAAAATATATTTACTGTACCAATAAGAATCTACTGACTTTGAAAATAATATTCACTGATGTTGACCTATGTATAAATGGGAGTATTTCGAAATGAATAACATGCAAACATAATTTTTCTCTTCTCTTCCATTACTAAGCTCAAATGTGCCCTTTCATAGCTAACCTCAAATGTGCCGCCATCTTGGCGGCAAAATAAATACTGCCTACTTCATATGACGGGCCACGGGCCAGTCCGGGCCAGAAAATATGTTGCAGTTTGGCATAAACGGACCAGGCCGGGCAGTTTCATGTTAGCTCTGGGCGGGCCGGGCTGCAAAACTGCTGGTCCGTGCCATCTCTGGTGCACGAATAGCAACACATGTGATATATATCAGAGGTGGGAGCGGATCCGGATTGCAGGAGTCGACTCCATCAGGATTCTGTGTTTTTCTTTCTTTCGGACCGGATCCGGACCCGGATCCGGAGTCATTTTTCAACTTCGGCAGTAGCAGGAATCTGTGTGGTCATTTATTAAGTAAAAACATTGGTAAATTACGGTTGGATCGATTATTGTAGCCGGAGTCTGAATAGGAGTCGGATTCACAAATATGAAAAATTGTCAGACCCCGATGCGGACTCGGATTTTAAAAATTTTGGAACTGGAGCGGAGTCGGAATATGAAAAAATGATTCCGGCCACCTCTGATATATATGGCATGAACAAGCAACAACAAAGTGATCTCGTCGGGAGATCTCTGTTGTTGCTTGCTGCCACAGTGTGAAGCTTTGCGCACTTAAAGCTCAAGCTTTGTGATCGCGACACAAGAAATTTACTTCCTTGTCTTTTGCATGCCCAATACATGAAAAAGTACAGAGATGAACACGTATCAGGATTTGGATTTAAATCTTGCAACATTCCATATATTGATGGATTTGGATGTTATCATTTTTGCTTAACCAGATTTGAATTGGAATTGATGATCTTCTTCTAAACTTCTTTGCAACTTTCAGTTCGGTTCTGGGACTGCAGGTTCTTGTGTTGATAAGTGTTTCTCAAATCCATTGAGATTCTTTATACATTTATTGTGTTTGTTTAAATCCTGAGCCTTGTCTCTGACCAGCGAAACAAGTCTGCTCCATTGACTATCATCACATCAAACGTATTGGTTGGACATTCATTGCTCTAATCCCTTTTTTGACTCATCATATACCTTACATATACTAAGAGGATTTAGCACAGTTTATCATTATTTATGTGTAGCCCAGTTATAATCATCCATTTGTGTTACCTACTTGTTAGTCTTCTGGTATGACATCTTACACGCTATTGCTAAGCTTAACAAAGCTTCACACTGCATTGCTGCTAACAGTGAATATTTTTAATCTTTATAGTGTCAATTGCTATGATGTTGTTAACCAATGGTAGAGCATAAGTTAACTTCATTTACTTTCCAAATTATTTATTTGTCTTTGAAGTGGATTACGTATGAGTGTTCCAGCCACAATTCAAACGGAAGACCTTCGGCACACCAGCAATAGAGATTCCTCATTGGACTAGGTTCACTTTATAGTTGCTACAAATTCATTGTTAGGCCTATATCTGGCGTAATCATGACGCTACATTACTTCCCAATTTCACAAGCTCAAGGCGACCTTCAATAGTGGATTGCAGTCACAGAGTTGTAGGGATCTATTTGCATTTTACTAGTATCTGGAAAAGACTCAAAGTAACAGTATTAGGCCCACTGCTGTGATCACAGTATACAAATACTATATTAAACCTCGATATGGTGTTAATATATTGTGACCTGCTGACAACTCAGTGAAAACAAAGTCTCAGGTCTGCCTATGTGCAAGTTGGGCACAACTGATCCTTAACATGCAACACAGCACAACTAGACGGTCAAAACAGAATCTTTGCACTAATCTTGATCATCACTGAAGCAAAGAGTTGCTCATTTCTTTATGTGCAAACAAAGTGGGATTTTCCAACAGGAACTCAGAGATTTTGTAAAAATGGATCTGAATCGAGTCGAATCGAGTCATTCTGTAAAAAATTTGACTCGAGCCGAGTCGAGTCACCATTTTTTTCAACGTGACTCGAGTCAAGTTTGAGTCACCAAAAAATCTGCCTCGAGTCGAGTCGAGTCATTGACTCGAGTCACGCTATCATTGCTTAGCAGCACCACGTTGTTGCGATTGGAAAACCTGAATGCCAAGTGCACAAAGCTTCACACTTGCAGCAAGCAACAATTGAGATCGCACGTCATGCTCATTCTATATCTGCTTGTTCAAGCCACATATGTATGGGTGTTGCTTTTCACACATATCCCGTTCGTGGTGAATCGAACTTTCAATGCAACGCTAACCAAGAGATGAAAACACTTTCAGTTAACAAGACTTCAGAGGTGGTACCGGATCCGGAGTGCCGGAGTCGACTCCGGTAAGATTCTGCGTTTTTCTTTCGAATCCGAACCCGGTTCGATGTCACTTTTCAATTTCGGCAGTAGCGGGAGTCTGTGTGGTCATTTCTTAAGTAAAACATGGGAGAATTACAGTTGCATCGATGATTGTAGCCGGAGTCTGAACAGGGGTTGAATTCTCTAAATTGCCGGACCCGGATCCGGGCCTGGATTCAAAAATTTTGGAACAAAAGCGGAGTCTCTGAAATAGTGACTCCGGCCATTTCTGCTTGACTTGTTGAAATGACTGAGAGTGAAAGAGACAAGTAACATTCAATCTGAAAAAACTTAGGTATAAATCAGAGGTGATCACGGAGGCGGAGCGCCGGAGTGGACTCCGGAAGGAGTCTACGATTTTTGTCGAAGCCGGAGCAGGATCTGGAGTCGGATTTTTGAATGAAAACCGCACCCAGAGCAGGAGTGAGAATTTTAGTTTGTACAGGAGTCGGACAATCGATTTTGTTATTAAACTTTCTCTGAACGGCTAATTGTTAGATTAATACATTCGCTCTATTCTCTTCAATAAATTGGTCAGTCATTAGTTCAGGCTGTTGAGGGTGAGGGAGGGTGGCAGACTGGAGGTCTGTGTTCTGATCTGATTGGTGCATAGCTTATGCTCAACTTCTGTATCACAGGACGTCAGTTGGTGGAAGTTTTCACCTCTTTGCTGGATCGTGGTTTGAGCAGTATTCACAAGTTGTTAGTTTCAGTGAAATGTGTCTGTGGAAAGAGATCCTTTCTCAGCAAAGAATCAGACACTTTAAGACCTTACAGAGTTTATATTTAGCCTACGATGTAGGCATCATCAGCTCTTATTTAAATAGAACAGTGAAATGTAGAAGACATTTCACTGTCTCCCTTTACACAGTGAAATGTACACAGCGAAAATCTCTTTACACAGTGAAAATCTCGTTACACAGTAAAAACCTACCTTTACACAGTGAAATAGAACAGTGCAATGCCTTCTACATTTCACTGTCCCCGGCAATCGACCGGACCCTCTCTCACCTTTTCAGTGAAATGTAGTCGACAACAACTGTAATGCATGTAATATGTATCTTTACA
>Ga0210059_1010066_pt1 | contig 14660 bp, 5 predicted proteins | sample Ectturendosymbi2_FD_188042 | JGI IMG/M metagenome (GOLD analysis project Ga0210059, IMG submission 188042) | Ecteinascidia turbinata endosymbiont from Florida, USA - Sample 2 (SPAdes) (version 2) | ecosystem: Host-associated > Tunicates > Ascidians > Unclassified | place: Key West, Florida...
GATAACTACCGATCCGCCTGGCATGAAGTGGCTCGGATAAAACGCTGAGTTTATCAGTCAGTCGGCAGCGATATCGTAGCCTAACAGACATGTTCGGCTCTCAGCTCTGGGAGTTTCGTTTTGGTGGCAGTTGTTGCACAAGTATCCACACTTTTCATATTTTCCGTTTTGCTTTACGTTTGGGCCTTAAGTTCAGGGTGTAGGTTTAGAGGTTAGGTTTAAGGTTTGAAACTTCAGGTTTATAGCGGAATCAGTTGAGTACAGCACAAACTTCCCTCCAGCCCAAGGGCTTCCGCAGGGGGGGGGGAAACGGGCGTTTGCCCCCCCCTGGAAATTGTGACAAAGAACGAAATTTTTCTAGAAGAGTTGAAATTAGCAGCTCAGTTCCGATCAATTGGTTTAAGTCTTGCAGTGGCAGATTTTGTACCAGTATGACACTCACACTGCACGCAAGCCAAGTCCACTGTTTTGGTGTTATGCACTGTTATGATGTTATGGTGTTACGCAGTGATGAGCTTGCAGATCACTCCTGTCCGCTCCTATGCTAGCAAAGGCAGGTGGTCAAACATGCGAGCGGTTTGTTCTACTGTAGGTCTTTATTGCGTAACAACAACATGGCAACAAATCTTCATAGGTTCACTTCAAGTAACGCTAGAAAGCGTTTTGCCGCATGTGACTGTTGAAAAGCACACATTTTGACAGGTATACTGCAGCGAGAGAGTGACTGTTGATAGCGGTACGCAACGCATTATTATACTGTGTATAAAGTACGAATTAATCTGTAGCAATGCTTCCACAAGTTTGAAAAATTCCATTGCGAGTGTGAGACTGAGTGTATAATTAATGTGCCTGAGTGAATATCTTGATCAAAATACGCTTATGCAGGCTTCTTTTCACACAGTATAAAACTATGGAGCTTGGTATCTATGCAGGCTCGTGGGAATACTGAGTGAGCAAGTGCAAAGCTTTATTTGCTGTGGCGAATTTTCGCAATTCATTTGCTCATTCTTGTTAAGCCTGTGTGGTGTTCTAACTTTAGTTGGTTGTGCGATAGCCATTGTCAACGTACAGGTCTATTTCTCGTTGTTTGAAACAGTTTTGCGGGAGTGTCTAACTTTCTTGATTTTCCAAAGCTAATGTTATTCTGGACGTTGATTATTCTTAAGTTATGTCTTAGGCTATTTGTAAAAAGTGATCAAAAAAAGGATATTAGGCAGTTTATTAAAGAAAAAGCATTTCTGATAGCCGAAGTGTAGAAAACGTTTCAGACAAGAGATTGAGAAGTGAGGTTCAACCCGCACAGACTAATGAGAGCACCACAAACGTAGTGGTGGATAGATCAATCTAATTCAGGCTCAGTTGTCCGCAGTTATGGGCGTTCGCAGGAGAGGGAAAAACGGGCATTAGCCCCCGCCTGGAAGTTAGGACGAAGCAAAAATTTGTAGAAAACCTGAAGCCAGCAGTTTAATTCCGTATTAATTGATTTAATTCTTGCAATGGCAATTTATTTACCGGTATGACTTTCACAGTGCACACGAGTCAGGTTCACTGTTCTGGTATCATGCAGTGATGAGCTTTCAGTTCACTGAATCCGCTCCCTTGCCTGCAAAGGCAGGTTGCGAAACTTGTGAGCGCATTGTCTGTTCTACTATTAGCCTTTGTTGCATAACAATAACATGGCAACAAATCTTCAAAGGTTCTCTTCAAGTTGCGGGCAGTAGCGTTTTGCCGCATGTGACTGTTGAAAGCAGACATCTTGGCAGGTATATGCAGCTAGTGACTGCTGCTGATGGCATAAGCCACGTACTTTTATACTATGTGAAAAGAACATTGCTGCCAACAAAGCGCATAGTTTGCATTTGCATGCAAGAATACCAATGTCCTCTCTGAGGTGCACAACTGCGCAGCACCACCAGACCATTTGCGCAGTGAAATCTCATTCTTGCGCACTTGCAACATTCCAAAACACGAAAATAAAGAGAACCTATTTGAATTAGATGTGCACTTTGTTCGTATGTTGATAAGATTTTATATTGATTTTAATAATTCACAAAGTTTGTAATTCATTTTAGAACTCTGTCTGCTAACTCAATCTTAAAATATTCATGCTCAATGAAACAAACATTTGCTCAGTGTAGAATTTTCTTAGAGCAGTGGTTGCATTGTGTTTGCACAATAGAAAATCACAATGACTGAAAATTACATGTGCCTATGCGAATTTCTCGGAAGGGGGTTGTCAGGTTAAATTTGGTCGCAAAATGGATCGCTGCATGAAAAAGTTTGAAAATCACGTCTTAGAGGGAGCACTATTTGCAACCGCTTCCGTAACATTGGGCATTTTCTTTGTGCTGTAGAAAGGGTAAAGCGTTTTGTGTACGTCCGTTTGCGTTGCATCGTCAGAAACCTGAAAGGGATAACCAAAATGTCGACTTTGCCCCCCCCCCGGAAAATTTCTGTCGACGCCCATGCTCCGACCCGCTACCTTGTCGCAGAAACGAGCAGTGTTTCCAGCGTTTTCATCGCGCGAGGTTACCTTAGGTCTAATGCGCAAAATCGGCATCCATTTCATCATCTACCCGGCTTCGCAGCCCTGAAATAATCCACGCTGTAGCCGGGCACGTGGACGATCCAGAGTAAATTTTAATAGATAAATTGCTTTAGCAACAACCTCAAACAACTATCATAGTCAATTAACATCTGCAAGAAACTGACAAGTCATTATCGTACGCTACTGAAGTCAACTGAATGATCGATTCGTGATCGAGCATTTTCGCCCCCTTTGTGTGTTTTCGCCCCCCTATCGCCCCCTTTGTTTTTTTCGCCCCCTTGACCATCAAAATCTCCCCCAAGGAGGCGATTCCGCCCACTTTGAGAAGTCCACTGATTTAAGCGAAGTGACGAATTATGCAAACAGGTGAAAAGTCTATCATAGAAGCTCGTCTACTTTACCATAGTAACTCGTATATATAGTGCTCTTATATCATATATGCAGTAAAATGCAAGTTCATGACGGTTAAATACAACAAAAAACAATTAATTCCTCTACTCTATCTGGACTCCATTTAATTTAGCACCTTTAAAATCTTTAACAAACTGTAAAGACTTCCCGCGTTCTCTCAGTGGGGAGTCCAGTCGCGCTTCGCACCTCGTGTATAAATTCGATAAGCTAATTGAGAGGTGCAATAATTCTCAGATAAAGATCCTTAATTTGTTTGAATTCCCACACGTACTAGCAGTTTAGACATCAAACGCGAAACTGCAAATGACGTATTAGCCGAACAAAACGCATCTAAGGAATAGAAAGAGGTGACGAATCGAGCAAATTGACGAATTACACGAACAGAAATGTACACAAAAGACAAGAATTGTGCTGTGACCGACGAAAAAGTAACGCATTAAGCGAATTGACGAATTAAACAAGTTCTACTGTACTAGAAAACAGATGCGCAAGAGAATAGGTACTTGAAAACAGATGTATCATCACTAAGTTATTGAAGTAGAGTGGAGTCAGCTGATTCCACAAAAGCTTGAAGCAAACCTACAGATTTTAATTGGTCAACCTGAATCTTGTGTTTCTAACCAAGCAGTTTCTCATGCCTCATGTAGATCCCCTTAGCCGTAAACAGTAATTTCACAGGTTTCACACTTTGTCCTCTCACCATTTCGTTCTTGAACACGAGTAACCCCACAGATTTACAATTTCAAAAGGTTTGGATTCCATTTCAATATTTTTAAACCTTAGAAAATTCAAAACCATACAGCAAACTTGAAGTTTTTCAACTATTGTGACTGCTCACCAAATAATCATCCAACTTGGTACATGTTGGGAGGTTAAAACTTTGCTGTCGCATTTCACTCGTTTTGTAGCATAATAGAATGAAATTTCTCAAGCCTATTACATTTTGTCCAGAGAATATGGCATTGGCATACAGACTGTGAATAAAAATTTTTGAGCTCTTGTCATCACTGTTGCCAAGTTCTTCAAAAATCATCAAAATGCAGTAATGTTCCTCTATTTTACCTGGCAAGCCGACAAAATTTTACCCAGATATTAGATTGCTGTATTTACCTTAGCAGTTAATTGATATCCAAATAGTTCAACCCTGCTTTGTTATGCTTAGAAGCTCCCATTTCATGACCCTCAAAAGATGAGTAATAATCACCTTGTCCTGCCTTCCGTGACTCATGAATACCACCCTAAGCTACTTGAACTTATCCACCTGCTGCAGTATGCTGCCGCTTACTTGCAGCAATATTTTCGATCTGAAATATACTACAGTATAAACATATTCACACACCATCAATGCACCAGGTTTCTACACCATTCTAAGTATTGTTATGTTGCAACCTCTCCGTTGGCGTTGCGTTGAATGTGTGATTCACCACGAACGGGTTGTGCGCGAAGAATAACATCCATATATACGTGGCGCGAACAAGCAATAATAGAGTGATCTCTATTGTTGCTTGCTGCCACAGTGCGAAGCTTTGCACACATGCCGCTCGGGTTTTCCGATCGCAACAGAATGGTGCTGTGACCACGATGTGAAAGTCATGCCGGGTGCAACCTTCACAATAAGAATGTGTGATCGGAAAACCCGAGCGGCACGTGTGCAAAGTTCGTTGCAAAAAGGAGGCAATGTTGTTGCAACCACTCCGCTGGCGTTGCGTTGGATGTGCGATTCACCACGAACGGGATGTGCGCGAAGAATAACACCCATATATACGTGGCACGAGCAAGCAATAATAGAGTGATTGTGGCGCATGATCTCTATTGTTGCTTGCTGCCACAGTGTGAAGCTTTGCGCACATGCCGCTCGGGCTTTCCCATCGCAACAATTGACAAGAAGACATTAATTTTTTTTGTTTGGCAGTTAATGGCTAACATGCTTTCATAAATGGAAGTATTGCTAATTTTTCTACGAGTTTTTTATATTGCCAATTGTTTATATGAAACTTACTAGCAGTAGATTGCCCACAAAAGAATTTCACCATGCATGGAAAGCAATTAGTGTCAGTAAAGTAGTGCAAATTCTTTAAATGGGGAATCGATTTCATGCAACTACAAGGTTCTTGAGCACTAAAATGTGCAAGCAAAAGAACTAATGCTGAGCAGTGTTTCACCTGTAAACTTTTGCTTGGAGATTTCAGGACTGAGGATACTTAACATGTAACTATATTAGAAAAATCCGTCACTTTTTCAGAGACTAATTGTAACTTGCATACAGATATGTGCAAGTCTGAATCATTGCAAAGTTTTGAAAGCTGAGTCCAGTTGGTTGATTCCTTGAAAGCTTGCAACAAACTTCTGAGCTTTTAATTGACATCTAGGCAAGCAAGAAGAATATTACTGTATTTGCTTTTTTATATGACAAGTTCTATTTAGAGGATTGTTTGCTACACTATTCAATAACTTTAGAAGCAGGTGTTGAGATTAACTTACTTACTGCCAGCTGTAAAACCAAGCAAGGAAAACCCAATGCGGTTTTACTCACATTAACAAATTCTATTTAGCTACATTATTGTCTGTAAAACAAAAAAACAAACAGTATATAACTACCATAGCAAATCATACTCATACTTTTGTTATGAAACGGAAATGCTGTTCTCATCCTACTACAATAGCAAGTAGACAGAGGTAGGCAACTGCACCCACAGTGCATGACACCTTAAAGCTGAATGCAAACGGCATGCGTCCCGTGCGATTTTTGGGCGCAAGCGTCCGTCCGATTTCGTGACGTCACGTCCTTTTCTGATGCGTTTGGTATGGTCTGCGTTCGAGTAAAAGTGAGTCAGAGCAGTGAGTCTGATGCGCCAAGATAGAAACAGGTTCTACTCGAACGCAGACCATACCAGACGCATCAGAATAGGACGTGACGTCACGAGATCAGACGCATGCGCTCAAAAACCGCATAGGACGCATGCCGTGTGCATACAGCTTAACATGCAACCTGCTGTCAGGAAGCTGGTCCAGTAAAAGCATACACGACACTGAAAACACACTGAAAAGATCCAAGGTTTGCAAAATTGCCAAGAAAGTATTGCAGAGACCACATATGTACAGAAATGTGGCACCACCAGCAAATGCTATTTGTATCAATGGCATCATCAAGAAATGCGCATAGCTTTGCTATTGTAATTTTTGCACATCAAAATTTCAACAAAGAGAACTCACAATGCGCCTGCATACATTTAATAAAATCTGTTGAAGGTCCTTTCCCTGATATTGTTTATACATATATATATACATTTTGTTGATATAAACATTGTCTATTTATCCTTAACCCTTTAACACACATGCAACAAATTTTGGTTCAAGCCCAAAACTTCCCAATTTCTTTTAATCGAAAGCAGAAAACTTTTCACATTGAGGGTTCGAATAGCTCTCTAACACTATCAACTAGCAAGTTGCGGCCAAATATGTACCTGCTACAATTGTTACTTGTGCAGGTGTTAAAGGATTAAAAGCATGACAACAGACTTTCAGCATCAAGTAGAAGTCACATTGACCTACAGTTCAATATCATGCCATCGCTGCTTTCATTCAACATAGAAGGTGAACATTTTTACATGCAGTCAACGCATTATTTTGAAAACGTTTTGCCAGAACATTTCTATCATCTTTAACAAAACAATTTCTTGCTTGCCAAAAATTGCTGATTTAAGCAGTCACAACTCCCACATGACAACTACATGACAAAAAATCCAAGCCTTGAAAACTGTAACCCAGCATTGGAATTTGTGTAGGTGGAACTTAAATCACAAAGACAAGCTTCTATGCACATGTAGGGATCAATTAACTTACAATGTATTATTTTTGCAATAAATCATAACTACTACAGCTTTTACGTTCATTGTGCAATAAAATCCTGTCAAAATCGAATTTCAGTTTATCTACTATCAGTGCAGTGCTGCTTTAAGCCCAAAATACAATGCTGCTTTAGATAACTCCTTGGGAATAAAGTCAAATTCATCGTTTTGGTTCTTCATGGGAGAATTTTTACATGATACATAAAAGCAAGTTCACATGATAGATGAATGAAAAGCCCTTGTTTTGATGAGTATATTTTACCAAATATAGAACAATTTGACATTGCATTTGAAAAACACCAGAAATACTTCAAGATGCATCAGTAGCTGGTGTAGTAAAAACACAGAAGCATTGCTCTACAAATTTTACAAATGTAAAGCATGGAGGAATTGTAGAAAAATCAAGAGATTTTCAATTATGTTCATTGTATGACACTAGTAATGTCGATACTCTGTAACACATGTCAGACAATGACTGTAAAATTTAAAAGCATGGCTTTGACCAAACGGAAAATTCTGTGTGAAGCTATTATAAAATCATATGCATTATGCTAACAAACAAAAGGCATATATACTTCCAATAATTTAAGAACTGCAGGAAGTTACAAGAAAGATTTTTAAGCCTTTTGACACCAGTTATTGAAACAGATGTGCAAACAATGCCTTATGTTGAATTGCAAAGCTATTACAGAATTGTTCATAATCGCTTGATGTGATTTGGGATATTTGATGTGTACTTCAGGCAAATGTGTCTTTTAATAAATCTGTAATTTCATTTTCACATGGCAGTTGATCACTGTTTTTTTTTTGCTGAGACAATTTGGTCATTTCTTCCATAATAGTATTTTAAACTTGTCTGTAACACTATTCACTAGCCTACTTTTTGGACACTATAACCAAACTGACCTAACTTTTTTTGTTGTTTTTTTAAATTCAATCTATGATGGAGAAAAAATCAGGTTCATCATTCAAGAGTAAATTCCAATCACACATGAAATGACTATGCACACAATTTCATCTGTGAAAACTAAAACAGAGCTTGCATAACTCTAACAGTTTTACCATTATATTTGTTTATTTATTAGATATCATCAGACTTGCAGCTGAACCAACATTTGAGAAATACCCAACTTGGTTGGGCAAAACTGTTGCCTTTAATTCAAACTTGGCTTTGCAATATCCAACAGAATTCTTGCCTTCAAATTAAACTACGTTTTACAATATTCAAAACTTGAGAAATTATTACAACTAAGTTAGTTAATATTTATTAAACTCTTTCAAAAAGGCTCAGTGACTCAATGGATGTGGCAATCCATTGCTCACAGTAATGTTTGTTAATCTGGGCTTGATTAAACTGCAGTTGTTTGGTGAGTCAATCTCAGGTACTTGATGGATGCAGTTTCTGATCACCCAACAAATGAGATTCAATTTGAAAGTATGTAGCCTAGAAAGGACATTTAATGATAAACTCGCAATCTCAGATAGTACACTGTTAACAAGATGTTCATTTTGTTTTAAGCCTTCAGTGATTTTGTGTGCAAATTACAGATAGTTCATTACAGCAAGTCAGATGAATACAACAATGAAAACCACAGTTTTGGTATCACTAAGACTATGAACCACAGCTTTACAACATCCTCAAATGAAATCATTTAGAAATGATATGCATAGCACAGAGATATGCGATGTTGAAGTTGGACAAAATAGAATAGATTACTAAATGAAAGACACAACTAATCATCTTTAGATTTTGATACATTGTTTTGGTTTCTTTTAAGCAACCTAGTGAATGCATGATACAGTGACAACATAATAGGAAGACTAATAGGTAAGAAAAGTGGTATGTAAATTGCAAATTTTTGATCTTCTGGAAAGTATAACAGCTCTAATAGTGTTGGATCAAAAAAAGCTGTCTCAGATGATGTCAATGCATCTTTAGATGCTGCAAGTGCCAAGACTAAATCTCCATTATTCAGATGTTCTTTTGCAGAAACAGTAGCATCAACAGCTCTATAGACCTGTGTTGCTATATGGTCATTAATCACAATATTTCTAATCCTGCTTAAAAGGTTAGAAAGCGAGCTGAGTGTTTGGGTAGAAACAGCCACATTTTCTATTGCTCTTAAATGAAATAAATAATCTACTTCCCAATCGGCTAATCCATCCTGTCCTGGTTCTTCAAACTTGTAAGCATGTGATGAAGGCATTTTTATTCCAAGTAGTTCTCTTAGTTGTGGGAAAAATATGTTCATCACCAGTTCCATGTCGATCTCATGGGAAGCATTTGGCAAATCATCAGAAGTGTTAAAAATATTATGAAACATCATACCACCCCACTGTGGAACTAAGAATGCATTGGTCTTTGATAAGCCATTTTTCATTTGTATGTACAAAGGGACATATTTTTCTTCTGTTGTGTATACAACAAAGTTAAGAGTAGGATCAGCAGATATGTGTGATCCCAAACGAGTTTCAACAGGATTGATAATAAGGGACAGTTGCTGAGGAGTCAAATATCGATACTGCACTTTGTTGTGGACATCCTTTTTCATTTGGGGGTGATATGGTATACTGCAATAATAAATTATTTGTGAACCTACAGAAAAATCAAATAGTGGTTTCAATTTCTTTAAAGCTGGCATTAAAATTTTTTCAACAGTCTTCTCAATATCCCAAGTTACCAAGTGATTGTCAGGTTCTGGACACATCAGTGAAAAGAGTAATTCAAGCTTTCGACTGGAACGAACCATGCTCTTTATTTTTTTATGATGCACTTGTCCTGTCTGATATATGGAAGCAACAAGTTGCTCTAGTTCTTGCTCCGCAACAAGATTATGTTGAATCAAGTGTGCAATGTCTTTTACGTGCTCAGTTAACTTGTCTAAAGACCATTTATTTGGTAGAGTGCAGAAAACTGTACGTGATTTGCTCACCATCATTTCAAACTGAAGACCAGTTTTCAGCACCAATTTGAGAAAACTGGAGATCTTTTTTGATGAGCTCTGTTTTTCGTAAATCACAGTATATTGAACAGAGATATGTCGGTGGACAGCATGGCTTAATTCTTTCCTTAACACAGCAATAAACTCTTGTTCAATGTGGTAACAGCTTGAATCATTTTCCATACAACCAACAAACAAAGTAAATTTCATGTTGATCTTCCTATTATCATTGAGTTCATGGATCTTTTCGTAAGGCAAATTTGCTCGATAAACTTCAGTAGTTTTCCACCAGATGGGCAATCCAACAATAATAATTATGAATCCAACACTGAAAGCAGTCAAAGTCTGCGTCCATTTGTTGCTCAAATTGTCTGACAAATATGATGAGGTTTCTATGCCCATAACTTTGTGCCTTATATTCAAAACCAGTAAGTTGAAAACAGCACAGGCCTAAGCTAAGAAGTATCTCATTATGAGTGGAACTAACTTGGCATCTAGAAACAAGAACAAAGTAACTACCCAACAGTGTATAGTGAAGCATAAGCAAACAAGATTATAGCATAAACTAGTCAGTACTCTATGTTATTCTTTCAGCAAGAATGAGAAAAAAATAGTGCTAAGTTTCTAACTTCATTAAACTGCTTCTATATACCTCAGTTGCTAGTGGCTATTGTATTCTCTAATAACTTTTTCCTATTAATGTACAAAAAGAATCATTAGATCTGAAAAAAACTTTGCCTGTCTACGCACTGGCAATAGCAACTTAGCAAGAAATATTTATAAAGAGAACCACGACAGACTTCTGTTTATTAGATAACATTCAAAACATGAATACATAGGCCTAACTGTTTATCTCACTCATTGACACAAAAATGCAAGGACTAAGTACTAACATTTTTGGACTTGGAACTGGAATATTGAGCAAAATTTAAAATCACCTAACAATTCCTAATTACCAACCACTTGTGGCATTAAGGATTAAAGTATGCCATGAAATAGCACTGCATGTAAAGAATCAATATCTTTGAAAATGACAGAGCATTTTGCTCAGTTTTACCAGTGCTTCAGTTGCATTGTTTATATAATGTAACTGGCAAATTTTACCTGGATTCTGCCACTGGTGTTCAGCAAGAAGATATTTTAGCCCAGCCCTTTTCACTCAGGCTATCCACATTGTTACAGCCCAAATAAAATTGGATCTAAATATTGGCACCTTGATGACGCTTGCAATGGTCTGGTGGTGACCCACAGACTTTTTGTGGAAACCTTATCAGAAGTTTCAAGCGAAGTGGAACATAACAGTATCAAAACATTGTATCTTCACAACAGGCTACACAGTAGTGAAGAAAGTAAACAATTGAGCGAAATATTTATATTATTACACAAAGGGACCACATAAAGTGTTGTTATTGAACTGTAACAAGTCTGCGGTCAATTCAACAATTTCAATTAAAAATCGAGTCCAGACCCAATAAACTGACAATTTCAAAATCCAAATCCTGTTTAAATCTAAAATAACATCAATTATGTTCTGCTGTTTTGCTTTCTTCTGAAGTCAAAATAGCCCCACCACAGTTTGCCTCAGTGTTGCCACTCTGTTGTTTCAGAAAAGTACTAGATGTCATGATAAATAACACTAGATTCACAAAAAAACACTAGATTACAAAAGCAAAGTTCACACAGTGAAAATGCCCAGAAAGTGTGTTGCAATGCCAACCATAGACATTGTGTAACTCATTGTAAACCAGCGACAAAGAAAACAGGAAACAGCAGCAACAATTGTGTTTCTTTGTAAAGGTCACTAAAATTTTCAACAGATGACCAAGGGACTTTGCAGCACTTTAACTCACAACATAGATACTATATTGTCTTGTGTAATTTAAGATTCAATTAGGTAGAATTTTTAGCAAATTACAATTGTACTAAATCAAAAGGTCTCAATTACAGTTACAATTACACAAAATTGTGCAATTAATTACATTCAGCTCACTCATAAAAAAACACACTAGAACACTAGATGAAATGGAAAAACACTAGAACTAGTGGAAAAACACTAGGAGTAGCACCACTCACTGGTTTACCTCATGTGGCAAAGTAGACACTAAGGTGGAGTGAATTTTCAAAATTGTGCAATACAAACTTTGGGGTGGTATAAATATTTGGAAACATGGCTAAAACTAACTTTAAAATTGATATTAGGTGGTTGACACCAAAAACCTGCTTGCTACCTCACCCTCGGGGTTGTGTGGAGGTCAAATTTCATGAATTCGTCATAACTCAACTTCTAGGTGAGATAGAAAACTGATTTTAGCCTCAAAAGATGCGGAAGACACAAGTTTCTATTACTGATAAGAGGAAAATTTTGCCTTACTTCATTCTAAAAAAAGTTATTACTTGAAAACTGTTTTTTACACCATTTTCCCATAAATCGTAAAGATAATGAGTAAACTAGTTCATTTTGAAGTTACATTCAAATTGCAATTTCAAAATTTTGACTTTTTTCAAAGGAACATTCTTCTAATCAATGAAGTTTCACCACTAGATATTTTATTGCATACAACCGTGCTCTGCCGGATTAAGAATAATAGAGCGGCCATCCTGTCGTAAAAGGCAATTAATGGGCCAGTTTCCTGATTTGTTATACAGATTGGCGTTAGGAAGGGCATCTGGCTGTAAAAATTTCTGCCTTAAAAAATCCTTGCGAAAGTGGGGTACATCTGGCCATCCTCATGGACGGGGACGGGAATGGATAAAAATTGGATTACTACTACTACATCTTAGTAACAGATATATTGAAAAAACTTTTGACAGTTACACTGTACACGTTTCCTTATTCTCTTTCCTGTTTGGTCTTCACAAAATTGAAACTCAATGTCAGACATACGTAGTGGATGTTTCAATTCAAGTTTTCTTCAGCGATTTTTATCATGGCAAAATATGTCAAATGGTTTGTTACTTGTTTCCAGGAAATCACTGAGTTGCTTTTGGAAGGTTAAGGTAGGACCACATTTCTTCTTTGGATATCTTTCAAGTAGACTGAATGTTTGCACCATTGAATGAATTTTTCTGCAACTGTAGAATGGTGCAATGGATATAGTACATTACAATATATCCAGTGCTGTACCAGTTCTGTGGCCACAGCATCAGTTGATTGATGTGTACGCCACTTTGGTTCAGATAGAGCATGACAAATCACATCCTCAATAGTTGGTAACTTCTTGGGTGGAAATATTTTCATACAGGCAAAAACATGGATATCATCCAATACTATAGTATTAGTGCTTTTTCCTCTGGTCAACATGTTGATAAAGCAAGCTATGTCTGCAAGTAGATATCATATAAAATTTAAAAATAGACGAAAACAATATTAAAATGCATGGTAACTCTAAGTAACAGTAACTTGCTTGATATTTACTAACTCATTGTCAAATGTTTTTTCAATATTTCTGTTTCTACAATGTAGTAGTAGGAATCCAATTTTTATCCGATCCTGTCCCTGTCAATGAGGGTGGCCGAACGTACCCCGCTTTCGTAAGGATTTTTTGAGGCAGAAATTTTTACAGCCGGATGCCCTTCCTAAAACCAACCCATATCACTTACAGATCAAGAAATTGGCCCATTACTTGCCTTTTACAACAGGAAGGCCGCTCTACTATTCTCAATCTGGCAGAGCACAGTTGTAGCCTATGCAATAAAATATCTAGTGGTGAAACTTTATTGATTAGAAGAATGTTCCTCTGAAGTCAAAATTTTGAAATTGCAATTTGAATGTAACTTTGAAATGAACTAGTTTATTCATTTATCTTTGCGATTTATGGGAAAATCGTATAAAAAACAGTTTTTCAGTAATAACTTTTTTAGAATGAAGTAAGGCAAAATTTTCGGATCTAGTGAAGAAAACCACCTACCACACTTCCGAAAAAGTGACGTCGTTGATGACGTCACAGTGACGTCGTGGGTAGGTGATGACGACACATGCCAATTTTCGTGACGACAGCGTAAAGGCAAAAGCAGATAATGACATCACAAAATCGACGGGCACGACCATTCTACAAACCTGCAGCTAACCTCCAGCACACGTTACACGCCGTACCGCATTTGCATTTCAAAACTTTTATCCGGTACAGCCCAACCATTTCAGATGCAGAGAAACACGGAACGAGAGTATAACTGCTAAAAGGAGTTAGTTTTGCGATGCTTGTGTTGAAAACAGACCTGAACTGCGAAGAATGCTTCGCTTTTTCCACACAATAAAGCAACTGAAAACAAAAGATCCATGACATTCAAACAATGGCTAGGAAGTAATGCATATTACCTATAATCCGTGTGCTGCGTTTGCAGCTGACTAGAGCAAACAGACTATGTCGGGGGCATGCAGTGAATGCCTTTCACTGGTCACACTAGTAAAATGCATCCCTCTAAACACTGTGTGTTTTGTGAGTAGGCAAACCACGATAGTAAAAACAGTCTGAAAGGCACTGAAAACCACTTGATGCTAATGTAAGCGAGTGAAGTATGAACCCCATCAAGCAGTCCTTTCGATTTATTGCTTAACAGTACAAAAAATTACGCTTTGAAGTGCATTGGACACCAAGCCAACCCTACTGAAGCATGCTCGTCATGGCTCAGTGTGATTTATTCATTACTCGCAATGGCAAACATGACCTGAACTGCATTAAAGCGGTCTTGGTTTGAGGTCTCGAGTTTTTTAATATTGCAAAGAAATGCTTTACTAAAATTTCTATAATTCAAATATTTTTGTTTGTTGTATTTGCAGGCAGGGGCGGCTCGTCTAGACGGGCTGCCGGGCTTCAGCCCTCCCTGAAAAATGTAAGGCAAAAGATTCCGCCAAACGGCCAAACTCGCCTTAAGTTTGGATTTAGTTACGAAAATTTCACAACACAATCATTT
>Ga0210059_1010067_pt1 | contig 14657 bp, 15 predicted proteins | sample Ectturendosymbi2_FD_188042 | JGI IMG/M metagenome (GOLD analysis project Ga0210059, IMG submission 188042) | Ecteinascidia turbinata endosymbiont from Florida, USA - Sample 2 (SPAdes) (version 2) | ecosystem: Host-associated > Tunicates > Ascidians > Unclassified | place: Key West, Florida...
GTTGTGAATTAAATGTAAATTTTCAGAATGTCTAGCCACCCTGCACAAACATGAAGGTCCCCAATGGAAGACTTTCTGGCGAGGGATCTGCCCAGGCCCGCAGACAAAGACGGGCATTCGGGGGCAGTTAGCCCCAAATATTTTTTGTGTCCGTCCAAATTTTGCTGTGCACAGAAAAATGTGTTTTAAACGTATGGTAAAATCAAAAATCTTTCCCCCCTAAAATGTATTTTTCTCCCCAAACTCTAAAACCTGGCTAGGGGCCTGATTCTGCCAAAATTGTGCCTGCAATTAGGATATTTTGTTTTGAAGGCTATTCGGCCTCGAGATGTAGCATAACGTCGAAAACGTTTTTTTATAAATTACCTTTAGGGGGACCCGTGCAAACATTTTGGGGGGGCAGGGTTGGGCTGTTACGGCACTGACTGCAAATGTGTGCGTGTTTGAAAGAACACATGAGAGTCCACTGTTTTGCGCTCTTGTATGGTTTGCCCAGGCAGCACTCTTAGCTGGAATCGTCAAGACTGCAACAGGCAAAGTATGCAACGAGTGCAAAACACTTGGTCAACTCGGACGGGTCTGTGTTAAATGCTCGCCTACAAATGATGTTTTCCAAACAGCCATTTTCTTCATTCTGGTGGTAAGAAATAACAAAAGGTCCTCAGGCTTTGACGGCAAAACCAGCGACGGCCTTTCCAGAATTTGTTTATATTACCGTTATCTTGAGTTAAGTTTCTGCCAGTGGCTGTTCTCTGAATTGTCTTAAAACTGTGATTATTGATTTTTCGCTAATTTCTGCATGGAAAATTTACGCGCTGCTTGTAAAAAACTACCAGATTAAATTACTGAAAAGATTTGTTATATTCTCTTAGTTTTGTGTACTTGATTTGATTAATTTTCCATGCAACTTGAGGCACACCAGGACAATTAAAATATTAATGTGTGAAAACGACCAGAAGCCGGAGTTGGAGCCGGAGCCATGAAAAAAGGGAGATCCGGAGCCGGAGCCACACATGAAAACCAAGAGCTCCGGAGCTGGAGCCATGTTCATGAAAAGAAAAGCTCCGGAGCCGGAACTGTGTCATTTTTACGATGCTTCCGCAGCCCTGAAATATTCCACAGTGAAGCCGGGCACATAGACGATCCAGAGTAAAAATTCAACAGATAAATTGCTTTAGCAACAACCTCCAACAATTATCAAAGTAAATTAAAATTTGCCAAAACTTCAAGTCATAACATTAGGCTACTGACGTTAACTCAATGATCGATTAGTGGTTGAGCATTTTCGCCCCATTTGTGTTGTTTCGCCCCCCTATTGCCCCCTTTGTTTTTTCGACCCCTTGCCCATCAAAATTGTCCCCAAGTGGACGATTCCGCCCACTTTGAGAAACACTGGTGTAGAATTCGGTGAGACTTTGCATCAGTTGGTACGCATCTTCATTACACGTCGATTTAGAAAGTTATTGTACTGTATGGTGAAGCAAGCTTTCTTCAAATTACATTTAATTTCTTTAACACAATAGCCATTACAACGCAAGATCTAAGGATTACCGTACAAACACTCCATTGCACGGCCTACGGATTTGTGGTATTATCAACATTTAATAAAAACGCCTTTGAAAAAATTCAATACATCAAGGAAAAAGCCTTAAAACACATATCGATATTAAAAAACAAAACTTCTAAAACGAATTGCATTTTAATGCTATTTAAAGAGTGCTCTGTGTTATATTTGAGTCCGTTTGTTAAATTTCTGAACTTTAAAATCAATCACTTTGCCAAATCTGTTGTTCATTTGCATGAATGCTTTTAAATATTAAGCTTTTAAATAAACAGTGCAACTCATTCAGTTGTACAGATAGGATTATAAGAAAAGTGATAAAAATATTTTGATTTATTGACACAGAGAAACGTTTGTGCATTTAGAAAACTGCAAAGTGTACAACAGTCTTCAAATTATAAAAAGTTTTTTTTTCATTAAAAAAACTTGTCTTTTCAGGTATTCTCAACATGCACACGGAGATTCAGATTTTCTTCAACCGTGCCGTAATGGCTGGGACTACGATTTGAGTGGCGGTCAAACCGTCGTCACAGAGGTGATTTTAGCTTGAGTCAATCTGAATGTTTCGTGATAAGTTCTGTTTCGGTTATCAACCAAACAGCACTCACCAACATTATTTAATCAAGGGCATATTAGCAATCGATACATACCATCAAATAATATGAGACAAGTAACATTTTTTCCAGGGGAAAGAAATAGTGGAGTTTTCCAGGTGGTGGCCAAAAGCATTTTTCAAGGGGGGCCGTCAGTGGTGAAATTTCATTTTACAAGCTCAAAGTTAACAAAAACATTTTTCTGCTAAAAAAGTATCAGAAAAACATCCTATTTTAAAATCCAGGGGGTCAAGCACCCTCCTGTTCCTTCTTCCGAATCCCATCTTTGAGACCGGCTGCCAGGTGTGCGCAAGGTCTTTTGGTGGTGAAATGTAGAAATTTATGACGTCACAATTTTACTTGACATAGTGAAATTATCAAGACATGAAATTCTTCAGATGGTTTTCAAGCCAAAGAAAACAAGCTTAGCTTGGCAGTTGAGCCACACCGGACCAACAAGCAACAAACACACAAACAACAAGAATTGTTGTCTCCCTGCGCGCACAAAATTTTCAAGGGGCTATCTACTGCAGTACTACAGCAAGTGCTTACGTTCATACATGTGCTATGAGACAAAACGAATATCTACTTCGCTGATTTTTTGTATTTATCAGTGAACATCAATGACGCTTAGCGTGGTAGCAGTTGCTGTCGACCAAACGTACGTGATCTATTTTGCAAGCTCTGATAGGTGTTTTGTTTGAGTTTTCAAGCTAATGGTCAGGGCTTTGAAGCACAGAGCAATGGCAGTCGGTACACCGGCCTTGGGCCCGGCACAAACCAAACGCCGCCTCGAGTGTGTTGCACCAGGGGACACAGTGCTGAGTGTTAGAAGGACGCGTTTCTAACTTCGTACCTAGTACCCAAAGACGAGGTGCTTTCTCCATGGATTTTCTCTGCTAAAAATTGTCAAAAATGTAGAAATATGTCCTTAAAATAATGGAAAAGTGCAACACTTAATTTTGTTCTGTGGGTGCGGTTTTTATAGCTATGAGCGAACCCCAAAGTGGGACTCAAGTGGTCTTTCCGAAAGTTCGTTTTTTAGCTCTCCTACGATTCTAGGTACGGATACGTTGTTCTACTCTGTTCCCATCCTGATTCTACTGAACTGGACTTTGCGCTATTGGTCTGTAGTAAATAGGCCTACCTTCTCTTCAAATTGATAAGTGTTATGATTCTCAGTTCTCCTTTCAACGACAGTCGATCGTTTTAACACATATCTGCTGGTATTTCTTGCTCATGAGAACAATGCTTGAAATGGGGCAGTACCGTGATGCAAAAAGAATCGAAGGTTGCTCTATACCTGTAACTGCCAATCTCTTTTCTAAGCCTATACCACTTCAAAAATTTTTAAATCTGCAGAATCCTGTCTAACTTCTTAAATTGTTAAAGAATGAAAAGCAACGTCGCATAGGCAGTAATTTCCCAGCATAGATGGTTTGCAAGATAATCAAACGAAACCGTAAATCATGAATACGTTAAATTAAATTGAAGATAAATTTCCAAGAACACTTTTAAAACTGAACATTGCTTCAAAAACGGAAGATTATCAAACGCAAAAATTATAAATTTTTCAGGTAATATTCATTTAATTAAGCCCTTTATTGTTTCAAAAGAGGTGTATTCGATTTATATTAGACTTTATGAAGTCGTGTCTTTCTTAACTTTCCATATAGCTCTTGAAATTCAAAGAAGGTTGCAAAAACGTTCTGTAGCAAACCACCTCTTTCACTATTCAAATGACAAGAGAGTCGGATTCGGATCAGGAGTTTTCATCGGTCATTTTTTTCGATGCAGTTCAACCTGGTTTGCGACGGGGCCTGGAAACGACCGCTGCTTACGAGTCTTTTCATGGTCGGGGTGCTTTTCGGCAGCGTTGTCGGCGGATTTCTGTCGGACCGGTAAGAAAGCAGAGACTTACTGTTCACGCGTTGACTTTGAATGAAATTGACTTTCAATATATAGCGCAAAGTCCATGAAATTTGACACATTGACTTTGAATGTATGAACTTAATTGAGGTGAGCGCTTGTAAACAAAAAAAACGATCTTTCGCCGACGTCCGTTCAAACTTGGGCAAGATGCAGAAAACGAAAAAGCCGGTGCTGTTTCGCTTCACGCCTGAAGGGCAAAGCACAGCTTCATCCATTCACGCTTTGGTGAACTGAACGGTGATCCTGTAACAGCCCTTGCTTGCTCACTGGAGAAGGCGTAACTGGAGCGCATCATGCTTGGAGACTTACTGTCGTTTTGCACTTGTTGCAACACGTTTCCAAATTCAGAATTTTCTCTTTCCGCTGCAGCAGACACGCAAAGCAAATCTATCTTTTCCAGGAGAACAGGATCATCGGCATCGTTTTCTTTCATAAACAAAAAGTCTTGAATTTCTTATGCGTTTTGTCACCTCAGGCGAAAAAAGTCGTAAAAAAATAATTTATTCTCTTGCGAAAACAGCGATTGTTGCGGAGCATACGCATTTTCGCGACATAAGCTGCTTGCACTTGCATCATTTTTGATAATGGTAAACATAAATAGCTATATTACAGTTAAGTATTATCTAAAAAAAACAATATTGCAATTTCTCAGAAAGTTACATTGTTAGTTGATTATGGTAGATAGGGACAGCAAGGCCATTGAATCGAGCCTTTCAAAGTAATTGAATAAATAAAGCAAACATGTACACAAAGACATGGGAAAGCAACAAATGACGTCCGATTTTAATTATCTCAAATGAGGAACATACCTGAATTGAGCTTTTCGTCAACTGTATATTTGAAAGGATGCACACAACTTTTGGTATCTGATTTTATTGTAACCTTCCAAAATTGTTTAAAAGGACCAAGAGCAGATTTGTGCCTTTAGAAAGCCTGTTTCCCGGTTTGTACCAATCAACAAGTATGATATTGCCAGCGATATGAAGCTTTTAGTTTGCTTTCTTGGGCATTTGCCTGAGTACAAAAAAGCATATTGCCGCACATGGTTATGTTGCCATAAAAATTATTGAAATGATAAATTATTGTCAAAACAAAGGTCGATTTCGAAGATCTATAGTTGCGTTTTGCAGATTTTAACAAGCTTGACTTATGACAAACCTCCATTCATCTTCGGTCTGCTGAAAGGAAAAGTACATAATAGAAAAAATAACCCAGAAGCATTTTCATGGCGCAGTTAAACGATGTTCCCGAATTGTTAAAATAAAAATCAAAATAAATATTGCTGTTTGGAGAAGTGTAACGAGACACGTTTTTTGAAATCTTCGAAAAATGAACATGTGTTGCTAAACTGAAATATATAGCAATGACTAATCATCGTCTTCTCTGCAGTTAGACACGTTGAACGTATTATTTCAATATGAGCTAGCATTGCTTAATCTTTAGGCTGGAAATGCACGTCAATCATGATCAGCTGTAAATGGGTTCGTTCTCTTTTGTCGTCCCGTCACATTCGAGCATAGGTTCACGCTGATCACACAGCAGCTGAAGGTCACGATTGCAGACTGACACGCACATTGCACGTTGAACCCACAGTCAACTCAGCTCGCGCTCAAAGTCCAAGCATCAGCGCCGTTGCCGGTGCTAGTGTGCTCAATGTTTGATGGATGAGCGATGCGGTTTACTGACGTGTACTCGTCGCGACAGACGCTGCATTCATGTTGAATGCCGACAGCAGGAAACTGCCTGCAGGGCAAGAACGCGTTGCGTAACAGAAATAGTGCTGTACCTGACTGTCCGCATTTCATACTATGCGTGTGATTCGCATCACTTCAGTAATCAGTGACAAAAAAGCGGAATTTTCCTGAAAAATACACCACTGTCAATCTCATCGGGCTGTGTGTATGCCTGAGGAAAATGTGGTTTCAAGGGAAACTTCTCTGGCTTTTCTAAGGTTTTCAGAGACAAACATTATGAAATTTACGATGCATTTCTCAGGGGTGATCCTGGAGCTTGTATGGTCTGACCTCTGTTCTTCCGATCACACATTTTTTCGTGCGATTTTTAAAAGTTTTCTACCAACCACAGAATCGGAAGACGAGAGGTTCTGCGCTTTTCTTTCCTCCTCTGCGGGCTCAGTGTCCTCGCGATATCTTTTGTCACGAGCTACGCCGCTTTCGCCGTAGTACACTTCGGATCAGGGTTCCTTCACGTGATCGTCTACTACGCTTGTTACATTTTGGGTGAGTTGAGACTTCGTGTGCTGTTGTAACCGCGAATGCATCCTCACATTTAAGACCCCTTTAACACCCGCGCTGGCCATTATAGTGGCCGATTAAGTTATGATCGAACATAACCCCTCAACGGATTGAGCTAGAGAGCCAGTGAAGGCATCGTCGGATTCAGAAGACAGCATCGAATCATTTGAGGTAGATTGCGCGCATCGGTGACGTCATTGTGACGTCATTTTGGTGAAAACCCGGTTTGAACGTTGAGTTGAAAAATGAGTTGCTTCCATGCAAAAAGCCATGGAGCTCAAAACAAAAACGTTCGAAATAAACTTTCTACATAAAAATGTCAGTAAGGACCTTAGCTTTGTGATTATAATAATCACAAGAATTTAAAAAATTTTGGTGGGGTCAAACGGGGGAAAATCCAAGGATTTCTATTTCTTTGTGCCGTTCAAGCCACTTTATTGCGAATCAACACTCACGAACCGTCTCAAAGTTTCAGAACAGGTGTTTTCGAGTGTCTTGCAACATCACACCAACTACTTTCAAGCCGAAATATTGGGAGGAAATATTTTTCTTGAGGAAAATAAGAAAAACCACTAGGTGGCTGAGCCTATTTTTTGGTCTATTTTAGGCCATAACTTTCCAACACCTTATGCTAGAGGGCTAATCAAGGTTTCTAAAGCTTCAGATTTGCTCCTAGATCATTTTGAAAGAAACCCAAGTAATTACCTCCTGTAATGTTTTCTCAGGACCAGATGACAGAACGTCATCTGGAAGTCAATCGACGCAACCCACCCTTCTTTGCCCCCGCATTTTCTCTTCCAAAGCAGACCGGACTCCCATTTTGGGGGAATATCGTGTGTTTGGGGTCTTCAGGCGTAGTCGATGCGAAGAATCCGGATCGATAAAGCTGAAAGGGATGCGGGGAAAGAGTTTTTTATTTTCTCTGAAAATTGCCAGAACATCAGTACGGTAAAAACACAAACATAGATTTTTCTCAAAAATTTCAAATGTGAAGGTACTTGTTTTCAAATTCATTAGATTTCTTGCTGTCTTCCGCATCCAAGGATGCTTTCACTGGCTCTCTAGCTCAATCGTTTCAGGAGGTATGGCCGATCATAACTTTGCTGGCCACTACAGCGGCGCGGGCGTTAAAGTGGGGGGCGGGGCGATAATTCAATCGCGTGGGGCGTGAAATAAAAAAAGTGGGCGGTAAATAAATCGCGTCATTTACAGTCATTTTCAACGTGGAATTCGAAATCGTAAGAAGATCAACTCCCAGGCTGTTCGTATTTTTCATTAATGATGAAAATGTGTTGAAAATTATCTGCAGCTCGCAACATTCGTCTATACCTGAAAGTTCAATATAGTCATAATTTTCTTCTGACGCTTGCATCGTGCAAACAGTAACCACTCATGCAAAAAGTGATATAGTGTCATATTGCGGACAAAAAGTTTCCAAGAACTCGCTTATGAGGCAATCGAGTGTTGCAATATATATTTTCTAATTCGCAAAATGCATTGTGTGCAACAATTTTACTGAAAACGTGAAGCGAAGATTTCCTTTTGTTCTTCTGCTTCTGTCAATTTTTACCGGAAGCTGTATATAATCAATGAGTACAAGATACATCAGTCGCGGTTCAAGGCCGAAGTGTACACTACTTTACCGTCCTAGCCTGTATGAGATAATTCATACTTGTTTAGTTCATCGCATATTAGTAACTGTTGAAATCGTACGACCCCCAACACGCTACATGTTTGGTCGGATTGTTTTTATTGCATTTTTGTCACAAACAAACCCTATGGCTGATATGTTTTTGAGAAGATTTTCGAAACGAAAACAATGTAACTTTTTTTCTTTAAATGTTTTCGTCTGAAAGTGAGTATAGTGCTGACACTTGTATTACGTTGCAGTTTCATGTATCGCCGTACATCGTTTCGACCACGGACAAAGTTTTTGCGCAAAAATTGTGCAGATAGCAAAAGACTATGAACTTATTATTGGTTTTTAAGTTTTTACAATCCTCGTTGACATGTTCAGCACAAGAGCATGTAAGCGAAAAGCGGCGAAACCAGGCAGCTCTGATCATCAACCTGTCTTTCGGAGCCGGATTCCTCTTACTGCCTCTTCTGGCTCATCTCATTCGCGACTGGCGGTGGTTACTTCGCACTGCGTCCATTGCAGTGCTGGTGTATATGCCTTTGTTTTGGTGGTACGAAAAACAACACTTTTGTTTGCTTCTTTGTCAACATGACTTAGTTTGTTACTAGCGTCTAGTTTCCATCTAAAATAAAGTCAGTTTGCAAAAGTAGTCTTTGGGAGCGCTGTTAAAGTTCTACGTAAGTGTATCACAACATGCAAGCCAAGGTTTTTAGAAAAAGTATTTTCGTTTTTAGCATACTTCAGACTGCGATTCGCTTGCTCAATAAAGGTTATACAACTGTAGGCTTGTGTTGGTACATTTGAGCAGCAGCCGAACATTAACTTAACGTTTCGTTAAATCTAACATTTATCCACGAACCTAACAACATTTCATCTTTTGGATATTTCTACCCGTTTTCTTTGAAGCTTTCCCTTGCTCATTTGAGAAAAACACAGCGTACTTTTTGTTCACATCGTTTTACCAGTTTTTAGAACCCCAACTTTAAATAATTGCGAAACAATTATTCGATTATCAAGTTGACAGCGTAGCAATCTCCCTACTTAATCAACAAGGCTTGGCGAGTCAGCTGCATAAAGAACAACAATTGCATAGTTGTGTTTGCTGCACAGATTGTCGATTATATGTCAGCAACTCAACCAATTTTGCCCTACATTGGAATGTCATGGAAAACACACCGAAAGTTCGATTACTATGCTATTTCGGATATCCTCTAAGGCATAGATACTATCATTACAATGGTATGCTATCATCACAATAGCCTTTCCCACTGCCTTTTCGTGGAAAATTAAACTACATGCTTCGATACTGTGGTTCAGAATGCGCTTGATACCGATTTTCAATGTTTTTTCATCTCAGGTTAATTCCCGAATCACCGACGTGGGTCGTAAATCGACGTAAAGAGGACGATGAGGATTTTGAGAAAGAACAGTTGGACTCAGTGTCTGTAGTGGACGATGCAGAGGTCTTTCATTTTTTTCGGCGTATAATTAAAACTTGCTTGCTGCAGTATTCGCAGAACATAAAGATTTTAATAACATTTTTTAAGAGTTTTTTGTCAAACAAATTTGCAAATTAGTAAGAACAAGTTGAAATGACTTTATATTGTCAGTGATACCCACTTACTATCAAAGTGTTCATTTTTCTCGTATCCTAGAAACAACAACCAGCGGAAATATTTACGGGAATTATTGTGTGTTGTAAAAATTGACGCAAACGCCCAAAAAGAATTCTTGAACAAATTTATCTCTTGCTGACACGTCTACGTGAAGTAATTTGCGATAAAGAGCAGAAAGAAGAAAGCACTGTCAAAGTTCACTAAAACATGCAAATCTGTGGTCTTTTTGTGCATAGTTCCATGAATAAACAACAAATACATGCAGAAGTTAGCCTTTAAGCAAGGAAATCATACTTTTTCATGACATGTAATCGCACACATCCATGTCCTGCAAACAGTTTACCCATCCCAACGCCTGGCATTGCCATTACAGTCTTTCGATTGTGAGCTTACTCAGGGTTTGGCCAAACCGGATTGTTTGAACAAATACACAAGACCAATCTTGTCGATCTGTTTTTGCAAAACCTTCTGCCACTATCCTACGTTTAGCATCACAGTACATCAGAAAAGACATAGCAAGCTTTATTCCGGGAGAAGGAGAATGTCAAGCCAAAGTTACCATACACAATCAAATCCGTACACTTTCGACCAATTGTCTCTTAGAACCTTTGGTAATAATACTGAGCTTTGCTACGAGTGGAGTAGCTCAGTAAAGACAAGCCCATAATCTTTACGCTCATAAGAATCTATGTGATCGACATGCTAAAACGCCCCACTGATAATGAGGCCGACTAAGCTTATCCAACGAAGTAATCACTGTGATTTGTGTATAGGAGAAAGACGAGGAAGCCAAATTTGAAGAAAATGTAACTGCTTCGACTTTGTGTTCGAATCCAGTTCTAAGGACTCGGGTGCTTATTTGCTGCTTCCTGTGGTGAGGAAATCGACTTTATTCTAACCAAGAATCTGCTGTGTTTTGTTGATATCCGCTATCTGGCAGAATGTTGTTAAAAAAACACAACTTGCTTTATTCTCCCTTTTTGTGGAGTGCTCGTTAAACTGAGGTTAACGACGTTGATACGAAGCTTGAACTGGTGGGCTGTAGGTCTATTGTTCTTATGAATGTGAATGCACAACATACGCGTAGCCAGGGGGCATTCTCCAAAAATTTAGCATATCTAGTCATTTTGGTGCTTTGGGAAGCGGCGTCCCAAACAAAAATACTGTTGCTCGCCAAATATTTTTCCCCAAAATTTCACATGTTTTGACCCCCGAAATTTAGAGCTGACTATACGCCACTGATGCATAATGTACCTTTGAAATATGAAATGCGTCCTTCCCTGTTAGATAATAACGTGCTTTTTTCGGTTTTGATAAATTGTGAAAAAATGTATGCGTATTGCTGAACCTTCTCACAGCACATCAGGATTGCTCTGGCGTTCTTTCAGTTTTGCTGACGGTTGTTGCTTTTCAACGCTTTTCACGTGTATTGACCCTCGCCTACGTGTGTCAGAATACTACTTAGACTGCTTGCAACTTTGATTTTAAAGGAACGTCGTTTTCTTGGCGTATTACACATTGAACTTGAATTCTTCCAACCTGGGTGGAAACATCTATATCAACTGCGCTCTGGCGGCATCTGTCGACGTTGTGTCATACTTCTTCATGGCCTTTCTGCTCAGCAAGCTGGGTAGACGAGGATCATCTGTTGTTTGCTACTTGCTCAGTGGATCGCTGTGTCTTGCTGCGCCTTCTTTCAGAGAGGGTGAGGCTTCGCAACCCTTTTATTTTTGACTTTTGATAAATCTCAAGATTTACGTGTCAGACCAAGTGTCACAGGCAGACAATGTCTTTTGTATTGCGCATTAGATATAAACTCAGGCATAGCTCTGAATAACAAACTCACATTAGCAACCAGTGTGTAAGCTACTGTACTGCAAACAATTGTGGCTTGTTATTTTTAAGCTTTTGAAGAACTGAAAGAAATCGCTACATTTCCGTAACCTGTTTGACGACGTACAATTCGATGACACTTCACAAGGATAAGAGCTTTTGGTCGCAGCGGTTGACATGAACTTGATTTGCGTTATTGTGGTAGAACAGCCTTTTCCATTTGGCAGCAGTAGTTAACTTGCTTCATAAGATATATTTCGACGATCTGAGAGATCTTTATTGATGGACTGATTTGCCAGACAAATTATTACTTTGCAACTTCATCGAGTTGCTTAAATATCCTTTTATGTCCAAAGCAGTCTATGAATCAGTGAGTTTAACACTGATTTACACTACGGTCATGTCAAAAAAGCGAATTTTGCGGCTTTTTTTCAAAGATATTTTTGTGGTTAATCTTAGCATAGAAGAATCAAGAAATCTTTCAAGATTCACGAGCGACAAAATACAGCATATACCGCGTCGTACTTATTTCTCTCGTCTATGTTCAACTTTTAGATCTGAATTGCAAGATCCTGTGTAAGAATTGACACAAATGCACCCAAAAGCTCTTCAATAAACACTTTTTGAAATCACCACAGTTTATTTAAGTATTTACCTGAGTTGTCTTTGACATACGATTGGAAAGTCTTTCAGTACATTTAAATTCTGACGGCAAGTTAATGTTAGTGATTAATACTAATATAACTACATATAGCGCGGACATAAACAAGCAGGGCTAAAACTGCTTCAGAGTCTGGTGGCGGGTCCTGGAAAGGATATTATGGCTGGTCCCCCTCCCCTTAAACCAAAACGAATCTCCTTGAAATAAGGCCTTTGGTAGAAAATACCCACCTTTCGCTGTTCTTAGCCCCAAAACAAACAGTATACTCGAAACGTCATAGTCTACACCTGACAACCGTTTCTCAGTAACCCCTCGCACAAAAGCCATGTAGATCCACAGCTTCCAAATACTGGGCTAATTTCTTAGAATACATGGGAGATGCAGTATTAGATATGGTAGTGTTTTAGTATCTTCACAGTAATTTTCCAAGTACACTCATTGATGGTTTTCCGTTTTGGTTTGCCAAATCGCACCAGTAGGAAAGATTCAAATGGATTTTGTGCGACTGTATGGTTTTACACGGGCCACACGACTGTATGTTAATGAAAATCTGTCTTTTTTTAGTACACAACATTGTCGGCATCGTCTGTTCCATGTCTGGGAAGTTCTTCGCCACGATATCAATGGGCATCATTGTGTTGTACACGGGAGAGATGTTTCCAACTTTGCTGAGAAACACAAGTGTCGGGATATCTTCGATGTCGGCTCGATTCGCAAGTGCCGCAGCTCCCTTCTTGGTATTTACAGGTTAGTTTGTGTGAAGAGCATAGTAGATTTCTAGAGTAACAATTTGTGCTTTTTTAACCAACGTATCAGCTTAGTCGTAATCCGTCATCAGGAATATTAATAAAAAAGAATTAAGTTTTTGGTTTCGTACATTCTGTTTCTGAGTCGTTGATCGCTCTCCGTCAACACAAGTCTTGCTTCTGTGGTGACGTATCCGATCTAAGATCGCCAGCATAAATTTTTACGACGATTTCAAACGCTTGGGAGTAATTTTGTGTTTCCAGCAAAACAAATGGATCGGGTACAACAAAACCGTTTATTCAAACATATGTAATGCACTTAGGGTTTCTCTGCAATATATGAACAACCGCTGCTCAGGCAATTCATTTTGCATTGAATAAAGAAGTGATAATTTTGTTTTCTAACAAATTTTTGTTAACAAACGTTCTTTACACGTTTGCATGCAACTCGTGTAGCTGTTCGTTTTAATGCTTCTTCATCTTAGGTGAAGTTGTCAATCTGTCTATTCCTTTCTACGTGATGGGTTCGATGTCTCTGTTCGGGGCTGGATTAGTCCTGATTCTTCCAGAAACCTCAAACATTCTTCTTCCTGACTCTGTGCAAGACGCTGTCAATCTGGACAGGGGCAGGTAGAGATTATTTTACACTACGTTTGGCCAATCATTTGCACCAACGCTTTTGCCTGTAGACTATTGATCAAATGATAAACAAGGACGCAGTGATCAGTGGTTCAAACAAAATTATATTTGACTTCTACGAAAATAAATCCACCTACCATTAGCATAACTTCATCGAACGAAACGAAAAACGTAGCACCACAAATCAAGAAATTAGCATGACAAAAATAAGCCGCACAAAGTTTTGTCAACTATTAAATCAGTGGCAAAGATACGTGAGTGATTTTGTGACTCGTGATCAGTGCAACGTCTCTTCAAGGTGATCAAACTTTTCTTAGGATAATTAATCAAGACGTTTATATGGACATCATTTTGACTGCGCTTGCAGTATGCTCACAAACGTGGCCACACCAACGCCTGCCCGTGGTGCCCCTGATATCGCAAGAGTTGCTCTGTTAATATCGCGATCGGTCTGTCCAAATGTGTGATTTGGCCAGCTGCTGTCATCAAAAATGCAAAATTAAACCGATCGCGCATGGTAGTCGCGCTCGTGAGCGTGACCAAGGACAGCGCTCAGGTCTTGGGCAGAGGGGCCCGTTCGAAAAATTCGTGACAGTCTCCACCACCAGATACGGACAAGTGGAGGCCAACGCTGCACCCGGTTCTCATCTAAGGCGAATGGGGGCAGTGCAGAGTACTTCTCTTCTGGGAAACGTGAAAGTCTCGCTCAGCTGAAACGACAATTTCGCTGCGTAAGTTACTAATGGGCAAATGGAACGTCATTTCACTCACAACAAAAGAACACAAACTGGTTGAGGAAGTCAAACGATATTCTCCGGATGTTGTTGGCATTTCTTCGACTAAGCGTCGTCGTTCTAACACTGTTGAGCTGGGCGATGGGTAGATACTCTTCTACTCTGGCGTTGAGCCAGCAAAGTTTGCCCAGCAGGCTGGAGTGGGGCTGCGTGCAAGCCATCAGGTGGGAAATTGTGCTGATGAATGGATCCTACTAGGAGGAAGGGTGTGCATGTTGAGTTTAAAAATATCGGACCGCTCCATACGTTTGATACAGGCACACACGGCCAAAACTCACGCGAAGAGTACCCAGAATTCGTGGAGGAAATTAGTGGTGCACTGCGCAGGGTTAAAACTAACGAATTCACGATCCTTCCGGGAGACGTTTAAATTTCTGAAAACTCCTAA
>Ga0210059_1010068_pt1 | contig 14657 bp, 13 predicted proteins | sample Ectturendosymbi2_FD_188042 | JGI IMG/M metagenome (GOLD analysis project Ga0210059, IMG submission 188042) | Ecteinascidia turbinata endosymbiont from Florida, USA - Sample 2 (SPAdes) (version 2) | ecosystem: Host-associated > Tunicates > Ascidians > Unclassified | place: Key West, Florida...
GGAGCAGTTGCCCCAAATTGCCCCCCCTGGATCCTCCACTGGCGTGCACGGAGTTTGCCAATGCTAAACCGCACTTCAATGTCCGAAGACAACTTCTCTGGTTCGGGCTGACCTGTAGCTGCTGCAGGCCTGGCTGCAAATGTGCGTTTGATAGTTTTCGACCAACGGTTTGCTAAGCTCGTCTTTGTATTTATCCGAGTTAGATGTTTTGATTGAAAAGCATTGGAGAAATCCGTATGTATAGCGGTATTGCAGATCGTTTGCTGATCTTTCGTAATGTTTATGCTATTTTATTTGCTGAGAGCGAACAGCATAACATGGCTCGCAAATAGTTTTGTATGTTTGCAAAGTCAGTGATCGGATTGTTAGTAAGAGCCAGTATAGGTTGCAGAGATGAGCACATGTTGCAGTTGACTGCATCGCCTTGAACTACTGAGGCAAGCATAAGCAAGAGATGGCAATTCGGGGCATTAACTAACAGGAAAGCAACCAGCAACAATAGAGCTCCCTCACTGAGTTCACTCTACTACTACTAGGCTGCACTATCATTATATAGGGATAAGAGAATTACGATCTTTCGTTTGTGGTGACTCCTATCACAGTGACTTGTTACTCATGGGCACCATCTAGCGGTGACCATCTATTTACATGTGGCGCCATCTCCAAGCCGCCACACGACCCAAACGAGGGTCGTGAAGGGTCAAAAATTGGGTCGCGCCGAGGTGATCCAAACCTGGGTTGTATATTTTCCCCGTTACCACTGCTTGTTTTGTTTGTCTGCAGTGTAAGTACTTGAGGAAAGAGTAGATTGCTGACAGTGAAAACGAACTTAGCAACTTACTGCTCAGAATCATCCATACAATGATTATATTTTTATCATATGTTGTTTGAGGCATGGGTCGCGAAGTGTTCAGCAAATTCAGATTTGGGTCCCGCTCAAAAAAGTTTGGGAACCGCTGTTTTAAGTGGACAAGGAACCCCCATCAGACTTGCCAAGTAAACATAAACGCTTTTTTCACCCTTCACCCAAATTGCAGCCTACATCGCACTCTTACCGCGAAGTAGGTGGCGCTAGCCTCGTCTTCTAGGCTGTTCGTAGGCTACTGACCTTCTATATCGGCTACTTTTGTCTAGCAGGGCCTTCAGCGATTCGATATATTTAAGATGGTCCTCCTTTTCTGCGACTTATCACCACAATCAAATATCTGCACTGTACTACTTGTTAGTCAAACTTCGGAGCAGGGTTGCCAACCTGTCTTCATTCACCAAAAAAAGCCAGATAGCTGTTTTAAGGCATATGCACATAAAACATGCATAACCAAACGCAAAATAGACATTAAACCTCGTTGGAAATATCAATATAATACAATTCCAGAAGCATTTTCTTACCCCGTAATTACACTGTCGTACATTTATTTCTTATCAATAACATAGATCATTTTTAGGGCAACAATAAAATCTTTGCAATATTCTGTGCACCCTGCATGGTCATAGACTCTTGTCAGAAGAGATTTGTAATGAATTTGCAGCTCAGACTATGTTTTGACAGACCCAAGCCTTTCCGACTGAAAAAATCCGGAAAAAGTCAGATTCAAGAAAAAAGTCAGATTTTTTGATTTCCAAAAAAGCCAAAGGTGTTCGAAAAATGCCAAATTGGCTACCCTGCTTCGTAGCGCCACAGTCACAGCCTGGAAAACGAAATACAGCTCATTGTGATGACACTGCGCATCACCAATGAACAAAATGGGGAAAAGTGAACTTGCAACGCGATTACTTCACTCTTGTTGAACGACACTTTCGTTCGAAGAACGACTGACTTGGAGAAAACTTCTAACCTCAACTTATTACCTTTCTCGCTTTCGCTAATCACAGGCGCAGACGCGTTCATGTATAAAGGTAACACCTGCTGGTCACACGACCAACTATCCATGTATCCAGCTGCGGACACAGAGGGGAATGCATCCCCCCACCAGACTTAAAGAGGTGTTGACATAACACTTGATTTCATTGAAAATCATCTCCAAAACTATGTTTGTACTGCACATTACTTAAATCGCTAAAGACTACAAATCAACTTATGCCAACAATTAGTCAAAGACCTTTTTGACTTCATCAGTCATGCTGCTGTGCCCTGTATGATTTGAAAGGTTACGCACTGATCCTGTAAGAAATCGCGTCTGGACCGAATTTGACCACTCAGAACTTGATTGAAAAGAATACAACCTATCAGAGATTAGCAGACTATGAAATTTTTCAGTCCGAGTCCAATCCTGATCCACAACAATTGAATCCGATCCAGTCCTGATCTGCCAAATTTTTCAAAATCATTGGTCCGATCCAATCCTGATCCACCAATGTAGAACCATGTATTTTATTTTGCCTCATGAGGCAAAATAGACACAGCTTCTTGGCTTTTCCAAAACTTAACATGGCAATGTTTATTTTGCAATCAGAGGCGAAAGCATCGCTAGAGTTATTTTGCTATTAGGCGATCCCAATAGGTAGAATTGGTCAAGTGACAAGGATGATACTGCTGCGATCGGAAAGCCCGAGTGGCAAGTGCACAAAGCTTCACACTGTGGCAGTAAGCAACAATAGAGATCACCCGATGAGATCACTCTATTGTTGTTTGTTCGTGCTATATACATATGGGTTTTATTTTTCGCGCACATCCCATTCACGGTGAATCACACATTCAACACAACGTCAACTGAGAGGTTGCAACAACATTCCTTCCTTTTTACAGCGAACTGCACCGATCGCACATTCTTTTTGTGAAGGCTGCATCTGGCATGACCTTCACATCATCATGGTCACAGCACCATTTTTTGGGGATCGGAAAGCCAAAGCGGCAAATGCGCAAAGCTTCACACTATGGCAGCAAGCAACAACAGAGATTATCACCCGACGAGATCACTCATTACTTGTTTGCGCCACATACGAGTAGGCCTATATGTTGGTTATTCTTCACGCACATCCCGTTCGTGGTGAATTGCACATTCAACACAACGACAACCGAGAGGTTGCAACAATACTTGGATTAGTGCATGGTCTTTGTCACAGGGCCTAGCACTAAAGCTCAACCAGAAATACAGGTAGTCTGATAGGTTACAGGTAGTCTGACAGGTAGTCTGATAGGTTAGATCAAGACTAAATTGAATTCGTATTTAACCCCTGTTGTTAACCCCTGGTGTTTGCAGTAACTTATGCTACATGCTTTAACTGACGACTGTTGATATAAACCCCTGTTGTGATGAATATTGCAGCGCTTAGAGTTATATTAATAAACCCATGAGTGAATACAATTTTGTTGTGATAAACTGAGCGGGTCGAGCGAAACCGGCAGGTCTAAGTTTCTTAATTGTTAACTTGGGCATGCCATGGACACTTCCTATTCACCAGTGCTCTCGCGGAATTGTCCTTAATGTGTAGTGGTCTTCTTCTTTAGAAGGGGGCTGCCACATAAAAAATGGTGCCACCAGTGAGGTAGTGCCTAGCTTAAAAGGGTACTACCTCAGCTCGACTTTCTTTTAACAGATCCAGGCGATTCTAATCTAATTTGATCAGCTTAACATGTATACCTCACTATATGGAGCCACTATGTTTGGCTTTTTCTTTTAATGGAGGGAGAGAGTAGCCATTCCGAAACTTTCATTTTCTTACTTAACAACTTGTTATATATTGGATATGCGAATTAGTACAGAAGATAGGAAACCTAGACAGAACAGAGTCTTGCATGCTGAAAACAGAAACAGAATAGGTGTGACTCACATTGGAATATAAAAGTCACTAGATCAGACGTCTATTAGAAAGGTTTATAATGTTATGGAAACAAGTGGTAAGTTCATGAATTCTTATTTTGTTTTTGTGCTCTGGATGTTTCTTTCTTTAACAATGTGCTCTGAAGTTTGTGGATTTATAATTGAATTGTTCAGGTTGTTCTAAGATTAAGAGTGTTGGGTAAACAATAAATAAGATGCTAGTAAAATCTACTGAAAATTGTGTAGAAAGTTTAATGGCTAAAGGCATGAACGCCGCTGATATTGTTGTACTGAATCCGACTGTCACTTTAGACATTGTCTTTTGGCAAAGTCTTGGAATAGATTGTGCCTGTCAAGTTGACACATTGAGTTCAATTTCTGAGAATTGGTTTGAGAGCTTTTTGGAATATGTGGATGTGACAGAAGCTGAACTAGATACAATGTTGACAGAGACAGAAGAAGACGATTTGTTGCCTGACCCAATAGACTGTATTGTGCAAGCCATTAACTCTATACATTTCGATTGGCCCCAATGTCCTGTATTGAGACTACAGAAGCAGTTGCAGGCCAAAAATTTAAAGATAGACGTTTCAGAACAAAACCCTTTATTTTTCGAGATATTCAAGCAGAAGCTGTATAAAGAATTTCAGAGTTCCTTTTTCTGGTATTGTCCGCTTCTTCAGTACGTGACCATACATAATTTCCAGTGGCAAGTTATGTGGCTCTGGGAATTTCTTGTAAATACACCAATAGATGAAAATACTTATGAGTGGTTGCAAATATTGATTAATGTGTAAATCGATTGTAAGGGACAGTCAAATTTATTAGTTATAAAACAAGCAATGGAGTAAATATTAACTATAAAATGCCTTTGTGTAGATCATTTAAGAATCTAGACAGTTAAAATGACAATTAACGCCACGAAAAATTGTATAGAAATGTTGATAGTTGAAGGAGCAATTGCCTCCGAAATCAAGGAAATGATTCCAGCCATTGTGTTGACACCTGTACTATTATCTAGTGACCATATGGATCGAGCTTACCAAGTTGCTGAATATTATTCAGTCGACTCAAGCCTAAAGATGCTGTTTGAGAATTACTTGTAAGATATTGGTTGCACGAAATCTGAGGCTCAGACAGTTGTATCAAGCCTTGAGCAAGAACAATCATTGACTGGCAAATTAGCCTATGCCTTACAAGTGATTAGAAGTTTGAAATTTGACTGGGACAAGTGCCCTATAAAAGTGCTGGAAGATCATCTGCAGGAGAATAATTTAGGATTAGAAATTCTGGATGATAACCTAGTGTTGTTTTCAGTGTTTAAACGAAAATTGTATAACAAATTTCGAGATTCTTTTCAATCATATCGACCACTGCTCGACCTTGTGAATATTACATGCTATCGATGGCAAGTAACTTGGTTTTGGGAATATTTAGTAAATATTCCTATAACAACAGAAACTTATGAGCATATCTATACCATGATAGATTTAAAAAATACTGCAATTTAGGCTAAACTGATGCAAAACTTCGAAATGGAGTAGATCTCTAATTACAAAATGTACATTGTGTGAACTTTTTCAGTGATGGATTTTTTCTGTAATGATCTATTTCGTTTCAGGAAACTTAGATAAACCAAAAGCACGATAATTATAGCACGATTTGTAACGACTCATACTAAAATGAGCTTAGAAGAAGAACAACAACTTATTGACGGACAGACATCGACGCAAATTCTTGACGTAGATGAAATTAGAGAAAGAGAAATACGAGTGCATCAGGCGCTCTCTATGCTCAAGTCAACGAATTATACCTGGTGCCAAAGCCCAATTAAGATCTTGCAAAACAAACTACGAATTTTAGGACTAGATTGAACTGTTTTCGAAGAAGACCCAATACTGTTTTGTATATTTAAGCAGAGATTGTCTGGAAAATTTCGTGGGAATCTCAAGAAATACAAACCCTTACTGAGTCTAATAAATCAAAGACATTGGCAGTGGCAAGTTGATGTGATATGGGAGATCCTTTTCAACAGACCTATTCAGGAAGACAGTTATGCGATGATAGAGATATAAATTAATTTACCCTAGGTGACCCAGACAGATCATTCATTGTTAAGGAAAGGATCGGTGCTGCAGATTGATAAGTTGCTGATAATGTATGACATTGTAAAAGTGTGATCATAATGACAAGTTTTTAAGAGATATAATGTTTAAAGTAGCCTTCCGTTCATTTTTGTATAATGTTAAACTGTTTCGTTGAAACGTAGTTCTGAATACGGTAAAAGGACTGTGAACGAGGTGAGATGAATAACTGTTTATCTTTGTTGTTCTTGGATATGAATATTGTGTCTTATGAGTACCTTGAGCAATACTACTATTATAACATTGCTATATTTCAGGAATTTTTAAAGTAAAATTTGAATATAAAAATGGCTGCACACTTCCCTGATGAAGACTTAGAACAAAAATATAGTGGAACAATGGTATTGGCAACCGGTCGAATTCTGAATCCAATCACGGCTGTTCAAGAAGCTCTGGCGATTTATCAACTCAATCATATACAAGAACCACCCAGAAATACTCCGTTTCGAATTATCTGGTTTCCTCAGAAGATTATGATAAAACCATCTCGAACCTTTGTAATATTTAAACGACCAGCACCTCCTGAATTGAAATATACTCATCTCTGGAACCGCAGTATTCTGGAAGATGTGATTGATGGCACTCAAGGCAATTACCTTGAGACCGAAGACTTTCAATATTGCTATGTTTCAAGGTTCTTCTTGCTAGAAGCACCAATTGTTGCAAAACCTTTGGTGTGATAACTAGAAAAGTGCTTTTGTTTTCAAGTGTCAATTGTACTCCTGCTATTGGCAAGGTTCTTTCACATGCTGTTAGCAGAAGACATGTTGACAAATATCGTGAGTTTCCTTTCTGTTTGTCCTTCATACTTTGTAAGTGCATTTTCAGTGATATAAACTGCATGAAAATTATACTCGTGTACAAAACAAATATGAAACCTTGTGGTTTTGATTCTGTCTATTCAGACAGACAGCTGTAGGCTGAATAGCAATAATATGATAAAAACGTACACTGATGTTGTCAATCATGGATTTCTTATTATATCAAAAGTTTTTAGGAAAAGTAGATTTTCAAAATCCTCTAGACTTTAAATATTCCCTTCATTAAGGAATTTATAACCTGAAACAAGATACCCAATGGTATAGCTCAAGAAGACAGAAGTTAAGCAGACATTTGATAACGAAATTTATTTGATAAAAAAGAACAAGAAGTAAAATTGAAAAGAATACGAAACCAAATTGAGAAGGAAAAACACACAAAGAAAGAAGAATTAAAATTAATGGTCCCACAACTTAACAATGGTCGGCTCCGTCTCGATAAAACGACCCTCAGAAAGTTCCAGGACTCCCAGTAGTCGCGACCGGTCCCAGGCGACATGAGCACGAAGCGGATCCGGAGCTGGATACTCGAACCGGATGTAGACTTGATTGTGATACCACCGTTCCCTTCCAGTAAACCATACGAGACGGAATGTCGCATTGTCAGGTGGAAGTAAAGCTACACTATAGTCGAAGATGTCCTCTGCTTGTTGCAAGGCAGAAATAGGGTCAAGCCGTCTACCCTGAATAGCTAGGATGGTTTCATTCTGAAGGATTTCTTCAGCATCCAATACCGATGATAGGTACATGATTCCGCATCTCAAATACAGTCCGTCGATGTATGATTTCGAATGACGACCAGCCCTGAAAGCCCTGCTTATATAGTCAACACGGGTGGAATTCCTCGGATGATGCAATATTGCATCACCTCCCATTAACAGAAAATTTCGATCAAGATTTAGAAATACAAAAATGGAGCATCCTCCCTTAGATTTCTTGAATACTAGAATTCCGATGGTTGCTATTGACTTAGAAAACAACCAGGCCAACAGAAATTCTGATAATAACCCTTTTCATAGGTCCCTTGATCACCACTCTAGTAATTGAAATTTTCAACAATACGCTTATGTCGTAGACCATTTGTAATTAACAAGCCTACAGACGAATAAGGAATACACTAAAGTTTTTATACTGTATTCTCAGTGACACTTATGTAAACATTTAGAATTACTGAGCAATGTTCAAATTGTTATGTGTATATTTCATCTTGTATCTACAATTGACAAAATCTGATAGTTTACATCAACCAACAAATTGTAGTAATGAATTAGAACCTTTGCTTAACCTTGTTTCTAATCAAGGAAAGAAAGCTGTGTTAATACCAGAGAAACATCAGATATTTTTGGAACATGAAATTCCCCACTTTGATGTAGAACCGTGTGATTTACATCAATACAGAGAAAATTTAGTTGAACAGAACCACCATCATGAAAGAGTATCTGCAAAACATTTGCAAGTAACATCCTTCCACATCGATCCAGCATGTGGCTGTAACTTTATCAAACGTCAAAAATGGCGTCCTGACCATTGGTCGACGCTAGTTGAACAAAAACAACAACGACGTATCCAAGGATATGAAATGATATACTTATTTTGGCAACGTAAATCATATCATATCTCACATATAGACCCATCCAGACGAGAAACTCGAGTCATGTTTCCCTATCGTCCTGTAGACATACTTATGTTATTTCCCTATATTTTAACCTCCTTTTTTGAGAAATACCAATGGATTTCATGGAAAATATTCTTTGGCGATAGATCCTATCCTAGACAAGAGACTGATCCCTGTTACATATTGTTAAAAGACATGCCTACCATTCGATCCATAAAAGTAAATCATAACATCGGTAGTGATGTAAATGCATCTACCTTAGAAGAATGCAAATTTCAAAAGAAAGTACAAATCATCACTTTATCAGATTTGGAAGTTCAAATTCGAGTTCCAGCTGGACGAATTCAAGATATTAGACCCGATATACAAAATGAAAACCATTGTCATGATCGTTTATATTTTCAATGGTATTGGAGTACACCATGCAGACCATGTAGTTGGATAGTGATACACCTTAGACATGGTCAGTTAAGACAACGAGAAACTACTGTTTGGTGAATACTTGATAAAGCACAGACTGTCATAACTTATCATAAACATTATTTTATGCCACCTTCCCTACGACCGAGGAATTCTATATTTTCATATCGGCATTCACATACCCATTGTGAAAATAATCAATGGACAGTACGAGGACCAGGAGGACGTGACTTGGAAAGTACCGTTACTTTAGAACCAAGGATGTCAACTCAATGTTGGACATATCATACCAAACCAGCACAATGTTCAGATCACGAAAATCATACCTACTGCACACCCACTTTGGGCAGATTAGAAAAAGTGTTGTTACAATTATCCACGGACATCACGAATTGGGAAGATCAGTTCCAACACGAGCCATTTTGCAAAGCATATTTTCAAGGATTAGAGCCCAGAAATGATATATTTCGATATTATCAGAAACTTATTCAGGCAAGTCAATTCTCTGCCCTTTTTAATATCAAATGGTTCTCTCTGCATTCCACACAGTCAACTAATGGGAATACTACCCATACGTTGACACATGTCAATTTTTCTAGTCTGGAAAGTCAAATGCAGGAGATGTTGTTGCAGTTCGACCAACAGAATAACTTCGCTATGGAAATGGTGAAGAACTATGAATATTATCAAATGCAAGTACGACATTTTGATTCATTACTTTTACGTTTAATGGATCAATTGGAATCAATTAAGGAAGAAAACGATCACACGCGTATGTTCCAAACAATGACGGCACTAAGCGACAAAGCCAGTACCGCTGAAAGAAGTCAGTTATGGATAAGAACTATCATAAAACGCCATGTTCAGACATTGAGAAGTAACTTGGAACGTTACTATGTCCTAAGAACTATTCAACAATCCCTATCGACTTCGGATAAAATTACTGATTTACATCAAGATATCATTTATCAACATCAGTTTTGCAATGGAGAAATCATCAGTGTTCCTAAATATCGGATTGTTGACCCCCTTACCACCACCGAGGAGTTGTTCACCACAACACAAAGGAACCAACTACAGTTACTAGCCCTGAAGAAACAACAGAAGTAATAACAACTACGGTTTCTACTACCACTCAACCTGAGATTGATTGGGAAAAAATAAACGAACTAGATGAACAGGAATCCGAAAGGAATGCAGGAATTTTTACACCTATACTTTCAAGTATCGTGAACACTTTAATGACCATCGGCTAAACTATAGTTTATGGAGTTTATCAGCTATGTATGCCTTCTATTACTACTATAAGTAGCAAGGTTATTTCCGTAATTCCTTAAGCAACGTATTTTTTGTTTATGCTTATTTTGTAGAGTGCCTTTATTTGCTTTTATAATATTTTAACCTATGTTTGTACTCTAGAAACTTATTCCAATAGGATTTATTGTAATTTAATATTCATCAAATAGCAACATAATGAGTAAAACTGATAGTGAAAAGACAACTGCCTTCGAAAAACTTTTTAGGAAAAAGGAAAAGAAACATCCATCTACTTCTGGAGAAATTAATCAAGTATGAAAGCACAGAAGGATAGTGCTACGCATATAGGAAAATTAGTACATAAGGTCCAAGGTCATCAACAGAAAGCCGCTGTTGGCACTCATGACCTTTTATCAGAGATAAGAAATCTCAAAAATATTGAAAAGAAACGTCAAAAACTGACAAATGAATACATAGAACATCAAAAATGTGATACTTCACTACCACCTCAGTGCTCAGCTTGTGTTATAAGAAACTTCGTTACCTTCATACTCACAAGCGTCTACAGGAGAAGAAATGACTGAAACTCAGAAGAATTCTCCTACAGCACCCCTATATCCAGAATTGAACGGCACACTTGAAAAAGCTATGCCTGTTAGCGTTACTTCTGAAAGTAGTGAATCCACTACTTTAGAACCTTTATATAAATCACGCGTAGATCGCACATGTGATAGAATTGCACAATGGGGATTTGATGATAAAAAAACTAAAGAGGAAAACATCGATATTATCCAACAAAATGTAGCTGTTCTTGAAGAACGAGCAGACTGGAGATTTCCTAGCGAGGAAGAAGAGATTGAATTAGAAGCAGGAAAAAAACTGGTAAAGATCCTTCCTACTATAATCACATCCTTAATGCCAATAAAAATAAAAAAGAACCCTCAGCAAAAAAAACGTCCTTTGAAGATCTTCCTTCAACTTTACAATCTCACTATCAAACAAATAATCTTGTGACTCCTACATCTAGTCTTGATCTTGAAATACTTTGGCAAAAAGCCATTAAAAGATTTGGATTCTCAAAAGAGAAACCAGAAAATAATGAGAAACTTGCAAAACGCATTTGGGACATTAATCAATCTCGATGGGAGTATTATCTTAAACAGCATGATGGTACTATGATTCATGCCTATCGAAGTGAATTAGATATATTAAAAATGATCGGGAACAAGTTATTACAAACTGAAACCAATTTATTTACAGAAAAATCCCTTATATTTCAAGAAGAAAACCAATCTAAAGTAAATTTTACCTTTCGAAGATGAAAATGAATTTTACCAATGTGCAGAACCTTGTGGCATAAAACGGAATGATTCCTTACAGAAAATAGAAGCTACATTGATTGTGGCAGAAAGAAACACTCGAGAAAGACTCAGTGACATTTTCATATTAACAACTAGTGAATGTGAGAATCTTGAAAAATTTCATCCTGATTAAGTAGAAATTGATAAATTACAATTGTACATAGGTGAAGGTTTTTTACAACCATCTGAAATTTCCATGAATGCCAATCAAAAGAAAACTATTCCTAAGACCTTGGTTACACCCTTGTTAGAAGGTCACGAGATTGAATGGGCGGAAATTACTGAGGATACTTTGAAAGAATTCCCTCACTTATCTGATAGACTAAAAATGCAAGGACTTATTCAGTTCATGGAAGAACATCCTATAGCTAGAGAAGAAGCACTAGCTCAACTCCATAGAAAAGCAAAAGATCCGACCCATGAAGCCTTAACAAACTTCTTTGATTGGCTCAAAAACTCATACGACCTAACTGATCGACAAAAGTATAAAAAGTTAGAACACGCTATGTCTCAACAACAGTTTGATTGGAAAAATAGCCCTGCTAACGATTTAAGAAGAGCTTTGCAACAAGCTCAATTATCTTTGGAAGAAATAAGTGAAAATAAATTTCTGGAAAGTTCGTTAAGAGATCTGTTAAAACATAGGATTGCACCTGCTTATTATATGCAAATTTATCAAACTCCTATTCAACAAATACCTATTCAACTCAATGAATTATGGATACATGCTGCTTTACCTACGAAACATGCGCACAGTGAGACTGGAAAAGGTCACCACGCTCTAAATATTAACAATGTTACACAAATGTTAGACAATAATAACTTGAATGTAGACCGCAAACAACCACCTTGGGATCAGGAGAAGTTCCAACAAATTACACAAAAACTACAAGAAGTCTCTAGTGAATTACAAAAAGTTAAAAATAATGTATCTAAAAAAGTACAAACAAGAAAAATACTGGATAAACCCAATATGAATAGCAAGCGAGATTTCGCTCAGTCAAGATGTTATCAATGCAATGACGTGGGACATATTGCCAAATTTTGTAGAGGTAATAGCCAGTCATCTAATAGAGGAAAGATCAATCCGTCCTTTAAACGAAGAGGACGAGAAACAAGTTTATTCGGAACAGATCAATTTGACAACCATCAATCAGCACAATATGCTGAAGTGGATTTTGACAAGGATCAACCTGAAAATCACAGATGGGATGATGAAAGCAAAACAAACACACACTTCAATGATGATGTCGAGGAAATAAACAACACCCGATTAGAATCCTCAGAAGACGATGCTGACGAAAAGCCTCTCTAATTCAACCTTCTTTCAGAGAAATATCAATTGAACACGTGAATACTGTCACAACTTTTATGAAACTCAAGAAAACATAAACTCTGTCTTCATTTAAGACAAAAACACTGACTGAATTTTTTTGTTGGATGCTGGATCCAGGAAAAATTTGAATGACCGTATTGTGTCAACTAACAGTTTTCTTTTGTCTTATAAAATAATGATTAGCATTTTGTTCTTTTGAAATATAGAGAGAGTGAGAAATGTGTTTACATTTCACAAGAATGATTGTTATGTTATTCTCTTATGATTTCTATAGTTAAGAGTGTGCAATATTAAAAATTAACATTGAAATACCTAAAGTATAATTATGGATCTAAAATTACATTGTTTATTACTATTGTTTTTTCAGATATTCATATAGAATTTGTAGAGTAGAACTAAAACAACAATGATTAAAAACAAACGAAGCAAAATACCTACATTGTATGTCTTCCCAAAACCAACCTCAACTATTGACAAGAATGAGGAGAATACAACATATGGGGCGCCGTTTGTAAAAATATTATATCTGACAGATTTAGCACAAAAAGTGCTATCTCTGCGCATACATAGCTATCTCTGCATGCAGAGATGTTATCTCTGGCAGAGATAGCTATCTCTGGCAGATATAGCTAGATAGCGCTGAAGCGTGACGGAGGAAAGCATGGTATCCTGTCTGAAGAAAAACTTGGTGTTCTGTTTCAGTAATCCAGACAAAATCTAGGCTGCTGCAAGGCAAGAATTCCCTGGCGTCATATAAAGCCAGGTGGTTTCAGGTCTAAATTATACTGTTTAGATTATAACATTCGTTTGTGTAGACGAAAGACTACAAAAAACTTGGGATGGTGGTCTCAGTGCTAGTGACATTTTTTGCTGAAATTTTGTAAAGAGGTTCTCGTCAATTGTGAAGTCCGACCATTCCAACTGTGCTCACCAGGCGCAGCTCACCACCTCTGAGCGCCTTCAGGTGCAAAAAGAGAATGCTCTCACAGAAAGAGCGTGTTGAAAGCGAAGTGCTCGCTTGGAGACGAGCACTGTATTGTAAAGAGAAAAACGCTGTTATAGAAAAAGCGCATGGAAAGGAACTGCTCAGTTAGCCCTTCTTGCCCGAAAGTAACGTCGAAAACATGCACCACCTTGTAAGTACCCTGGGGTTGTTTTTCACATCTAAATTCTGGCGTATTTTATCATAATATTGGTTTTTGTAGACGATGGATGGCAGTCAAGTTGTGGTGGTGGTCTTGGCATAAGTTTTTTTCGCCAAGTTTCAGTTTTGTCATTGTTGTTGCCAAACACAGTTACTGGGTCTAAAAGTGTTCTCCTTTGTAATTGTTACTGCTTTAATGTCTTAAGCACTGTCTGTGCACACTGCACCAGTAACAAAAATCAGCACGCATTGAAGTTATTTAATGGAAATCGATTTTGCCATACGGCATCTTCAGTCCAAGTAAATTAAAAGTTAAAACTAGTGGAAGTACGCAAAGCAGTGATTATTACGAAACAAAGACAAAGGTTGCGTGAAAAACATATTGAACTAACGTTGACAGGAAGACACAGGTTGATACTGATGCTCAAGAAACAAGTAGAGCTTCTAAGTATTGCTTTAATGTCTGTTGCTAGTACGCCCCACGAGGAATATTTGTACATCTTAGCGGTGAACCAAAGGTGGAAATGCACCTAGTTGGAAACGCAAGAAATGTGTTGGCTGTAGCGTATTTCAAATATTCTTCAGTGTATGGTATGGAAGATGATTGCATTAAATGAAATGAGTTGAAAAGACGCTGGTTTAGGGTTTTGAAATATCAGTACAAAGTTCAATGTGGACTGCTGTAAGAAAATAGGACTGGAAGACTATTTTAGAGCTTGACAGACCACAAAAATTTTTGACATTGAGGTTTGTTTACGGTCCAGATTTGGCACTGGTTTTATCTCCCACAGAACAGTTGGT
>Ga0210059_1010069_pt1 | contig 14656 bp, 9 predicted proteins | sample Ectturendosymbi2_FD_188042 | JGI IMG/M metagenome (GOLD analysis project Ga0210059, IMG submission 188042) | Ecteinascidia turbinata endosymbiont from Florida, USA - Sample 2 (SPAdes) (version 2) | ecosystem: Host-associated > Tunicates > Ascidians > Unclassified | place: Key West, Florida...
CGCAACATCGGAATATAGAGTTTGTATTCTTGTATATCTTTTGAATCACAATTTTCCAACCGAATATTTTATTTAAAACAAATAAATGTCATCGCGGGGGGCCCATTTGGAGAGGAGAGCCCGGGGCAATTTCCCCCGTTGCCCCCCCCCCCTTAATCCGGTCCTGGCGGTTATGTAGGTTTGCAGGCTATCATGTCTGCGGTCGGACTATTCGCAAACAAGTACATCGCGTTCAATCACGAATGGAATATTACTGGTAATTACGCAGTAATAATCCACAAAACATTAAAGCACTAATGTGTCCACTACAGTATATCATCAAATATATTGAATATAGCACCCGGTTGCATACTGTAATAGACCTCCACTAAGTGCATTTTTTCTAAACCTCAAGTGTTGCGTAAAACATCACTGCACCAAAGTGCTATCTTACATTACCATAATGTAATCCTATCTTCAGTGTAATAGTTGCAAAAAGATATAACTGTTGCTAGTAACAAGTTTCTTCGTCAGATCAAATGTAGATAAGCATTTGACAAGAACTGTGACGTTTGTTCAGTTTCTCGCGTTTGTGTCACAATAGTTGTCACTTTATTGCGTCTTTGAAATTCCGCACTGCAATCAAGTTTGCTTGGCGAATGAGCAACAAGCGCAGGTAGACAAAGAATATTGGGCAACTTTATATTCATGGGGGTCATTCGACCTACTGAATTGTAAAAATCTGACTTCTCCAAGACCACGCGTACGATTTTCAACCTTACCTTCAAACTCGCAAACATTAGTAAAAGAAATTAAGATTGTTAACATATTTTAATTTATGACAGAAAGAACCGTATTCTGAAACAACAAAAAGGCACGATAGTGTAGATTTTAACTAAAAATTGGTATAATCTAGACAAAGATTTTTGGCCTGGATCACAAAAATTAAGCCACGTTTATTCAGTTTATCTGCAGCGTCTGTCAGTTCAGCAACACCTAAAACATTTTAGACAATTGTTCTTTTACATTTTTAGAAAGCTAGGAAAGCATTGCGTACCTCTAGTGGTGAAATCGGGCGAAACTGAAAAGGAGACGACGTTATAAATAAAAACGCTTTGTTTTCGGGTATAAGCATTTTGTAAGTAATCAATAACCAATCTTCCTTTTCCTCGAAGCACTTGGCTTAACAGGAACTTTACATGACAAGCTTAACTGAAAACGTTGTGTAAGCTGAAACCGCTTTTAATAATCGAGGGTTTTGTTTGCTTTTTTTTAGAAGCAACTTGATATTGCTTACTTAGGCTGTCACGTTGACCAGTTATGGCCTGAAAATCGTTTGTTACAGGTTTTGAGGCAGCGCTACATTTGGTGCAGTTCTAAAATCATACAATCAATTATAGTTTGAGGTAATGCCTATACACAAAACAGTGATGTGTACCTTTTCATTCTTTCTAATCGCTGTTGATTTTGTTGCCATATGCTCTGAAACAAAAGCGTACCGCAAAAATATGGAGATCGTACTTTTCACAATCCTCTAAGTTCAGGAGTGTGGTGTGGCGGGAACGTGTAGGAATGGCGTTCCCACATTTATTTATGTGCGGGAACGCGTTCCTGCACGTGCCCAAATCGCATCTGCGTTTAAACGATCTGGAGAGATCCCGCAATTTCCCAGTGATTTACGAGTTCGCAACATCAAATTTCCGAAAAAAGTTTTGGAAAGTACATTGCATCACAACATTTCCAACACATAAAGCATGCTGGGCTTATGCCGTGACAAACGTTACTTCATCATATGAGCCCTCTCGTTCCACTGCTATAGGCCGCACTAGATCCCGAGGCAGGTGTTGGGCAGCCAGTCAATTATCACACAGGCCCGTAGCCAGGTTTCAATATTGAGTGGGGCACAATACGTTTTTAAATGGGAAAGGTTTTTGCTTTTACTACATGCTTAAGACAAATTTTTCTGGGCGCAACAAAATTTGGGGGTACTGCCCCCGAATGCCCCCCGTGGCTACGGGCCTATTATCACATCATCCAGAACCGTCAGGCCATGCAGTCCATGGGGAGATCGATAGATTGGACATTGGAGGACAACATGGTCGACCGTTTCTTCTTCTGCGCCACACTCACAAGCCATGGAACGGGGCATTGACCCGTTTGTGGAGGCAGGAGTGGTAACGTCCGACAGCGGCGCGGAGGCTGTTAAGTCGGAACAACGCTGTTCTTAGTCGGGCCATTCCGGCCACAAACGCTGCTGACTGCCATTGACTGATGAGACACGACAATCTCCGCAGACTCGTTCACTTCATGTTTGTTCGTTGCAGTCAGACTTGGACAACTAGAAAGGTTTCAGCTTTTCCAAATCAGATCAGAATTAAAATTAGAGCCACTCAGTTCTCCAAAATTCGAATTAGCATTACCGAATTCGCCCAATCTAGAAATTTAACTAAACTCAGAAATTAAATTACATTTAATGAAATCAAGTTCGATATAAGTTCATGTCATAACAAATCGGAATTAATTCGTATAATCATGAGAATGCAACGATTTGTACGCCAAGGTTGGCGCATTTCGCGCTGTACAATTCGCCTGGATGGCTGAATACTCGTTTCGATGGAGCGGATGTGACTTTCAAAGGTTGGCAATAGGTTTTATTAGCTACTGTTCGTCACAATGCCTACGATGACTGTATGGCTGGTTTGAGTGATGTGATTGTGACAGACCGCTTTCGTCTTATCAATGGGCTTTCCTTGCGTGAGATGCATTGTTGTATCAACCATCGATAAAAGCTTCGGGAGAAAGTAACATTTCAGTAAAACCTGAAATTGGATTAGAAACGAAAATAGAGCACAGAAGCTTTCGAAAAATTAGATTAGAATTACTGGCGTTTCGCTCAGCCTATTTCGCCAAACCAGACAACTAGAATTATATAGTTGTCCAAGTCTGGTTGCAGTGCGGTGTTGGTAGTCCGGAATTCGTTGGTTTGATCTACTGCAATTTGAAAGTCGAACGACCGACAGAAACCAAAAAATCAGGGATAGATGGCAGCTATTTTTCTCAAAATAAATCAGTTCCCTAACTAGATTCAGTAGAGACATTAGACCAAAGGCTGTGGTTAAGAATGTTTGAAGTTGCTATATCTGCAGCAATTTAAAGCAAAGCTTAACCCTTTGTTCTTATATTAGCATCCGTTCTTCAAGTTCTATTAACATTCAGGTTTCATTCCAAAAAGTCTCCAGATGAAAAGCCTAATTCAAGCATGAGAATAAAGGCCGATGCACACTGCACTGCGGCTGCGGGTACAGTCATGGGAAATTCCCGGGCAGCTCCGCAGCCGCGCAGTGGTGGAGCCGTTGAGCGAGTGCCCGCCGGGTGTCAATGCACACATGCAAACGGAGATAGCGGCCGAGGGTTGTCATGGACGCTCTGCCCGGTGGAAGTTTTGCCTTACCTTGAAATGAATGAGATCACATTCTTTACCTCCATCGTGACTACACATAATTTTTCCGAAATGTAGGCTGATGCTTGGTCAATACATTTAAAGTCAATCCGTACTGGCTACACTGTATGAATGGACTTGATAAAAAGCGTTTTTGTGTCTTCCCACCTGCAAGACCTTTGCTGAAATTTTGTTGGAGATGGCTGGATCCTATGCTTTTTGGGACTTTCTAAAGCACCTCAGCCATTCTGGCTCTTCAGAGAATTGCGTAAATGCGTAGGCTAAGCGTGCCAATAAACGTTCGCACTTTATGGATAAATTCAGTGCAAAAACGTTACGCCTACATACCCTTGCCTGGCCTACAGGAGTGTAATGGGGCGGGAACGCATGGGAACGGCGTTCCCATTCCTTTTTCGTGTTTTGCTTTAAAATGAGTTCAAAACGGCTTCAAAATGTCTAGTTTTTTTGGGTGCGTTCTCACACCATTTGTTAGCACTACATCCCTGCGCCTACAACACCGTTAACTTTGTTTGGGGTTAATTTTATGCACAAAATAGAATTGATGGCTGATCCTATATATCCTGGAAGCAATATCCTGACGTTGTTGGTAGCTTCTGAATATTTTTCCACACTCTTCAAACTCCTTCATTAGAAGTTGCACCGCTATAGAAGTAACTCGCTCCTCAGTAATTTTGCTTATTACGAATGAATACCTGTATTTACTGACTGCTAAATCTTTACCTTAAAAGTTTTATTCTGCATGGATTGCATTATCACCAGGTTTATTCACCAATACGTAAGAGTAGCTAATATTTCACAGTATTTTGAACGAAATCCTTAAAAGGGTGATGTGCACATCGAATATACATCATGAATGGATAGATTGAAGATAAATTGTTTTAATCAAAACATAAATGAACACCATCTTGCATAACGAACATAGAAATTTAAAGAAAGCACATCGGAAACATGGAGGAAGATAAGTCATTGCCAGGGCCATAACCAGGCAATTGCTTCCCAAAAGCATGCACAGTTGTTAGGTACAACATCAGTTACAATAATCCCCCCCCGAAAATATCAGCTGGTTGCGGTCCCTGGTCCCTGCAGACGAATATGCTCTTAATGCTCAAGAGAACACTGCAGTGATTGAATGAAAATCAATCGCAAACGCTGAAACGGTTCAGGCACCTTACGTGTAACAAAATATTCTTTGCAGCACGTGTATGTCAGCACAAAAAAGAATAAGTCTGGTCTCCACCACAGTGTCTAATTTCACCACATTAGTCTTTTCAGCTACATTTTTTACTAGCACTTGGAGATATCGACCGTTTGACTGAAATCTAAATATGTGCATATCTGATATCAAAACCAACTAATTACTTGAAAGCAAGATCGTTTAAATTTTTTTAATGATGGAATATCAATGGCAACATTATAGGAAAATATGGCCAAATGCGTTGCAGAAGAAACCTATTTCAACAGTTGTGTGAAACACGACTCATATTTTTCACAGAACAATTTCGACTAAAAGTAAATGTAGAATCGCAGTTTTTGTACATATTAGATAGCAACAAATAAGCAAGAACACTAAAACACCGCACGAATTAAAAAATTTCCAAACGTTCATGTTATTCTATAATGACGCATCCATAAAGCTAAGTTGACATTTTGTCAGTTGAACACTTAAAACACATGCACTCAACAGACTCCGGCAGAGATTGGAATGTGTGAACCACGCGTAGTTAAGACAAAGGCAACCACTGCCAAAAATATTGCCAAAACGAAAATGTACACAAACAACTCACGTGAGAGGAATTCAAAGTGTAAAGCAAAGTTAATTTGGAACATATACGGCAGCAAAGACGTACTGATGTACTGCTGTTTTTTTGCGGTCATAGACACATTTTTAAAAGATGACTAAAAAGATTCAGTAAATTCGGTGACAATGTCCGAAAATAGACTAGTGAAAACTGTTACGGTGAGTTTTAACAAAATTATGGGAAACTGACTGAAATGTCTCAGCAAAAAAGAACAGGTTCCATGGCAAAAAATGACGATAAACACGTTTCATGTAATTTTTCATCATCATGTCATCTGCCAGTTCACAAGCAACTGCTGATGTGACACAAGTGAATGAAACAGGAGTATGTGAAAAGCACTTTCAAGTTATATAAATTAAAGACACCCGCAACGGTCTAGGACAGTTCAGCGGCGCCGTTTAGGCGATGGTGGTCGCGAATGTTTTATGCGAAAAAATTGTGTGTTTTTGAAATACTTTGAAGGTTGGGCCACAAAGGATGTTTGCTTCGTAGTAGTTTCCCGTCCGTCAGAATTTTGGAAGAACTTAGTGCGACCGTGACCACGTGTGTAAAGAAATATGGCTTGTGACGTTTATTTTAGCTGGCATGAGACGTTTGTGAGTTTACACAAAAGTTCAGCCTGGACAGCATCTACTGCTTGATCTTTCACGTAGGTATGTAGGTATCATTTTGATTGCATTTCACAGCTAATCTAAGAATATATCGTACTTTCGTGCCATCGGTTGCCTTATCGGTGTACGAATATGCAGTAATGGCGCTTCCAAATCCATAGTATGCATCATGAATCGCAATAAATAGAGCATAATTGGAAAGATCTGGGACAAGTGCTAGACTCACTCTTGCGCCTACCCGCTTCCCAGACGACGGAAGTGCGAATTATCGCACTTTTGTGACTTTTCAAAGGAAAACACATTCCACATTCCATCGCCGAACTGTCCCATTCCGCACACGCAACTTCAATTTCAAAGTCGCTAAACAGAACATTTCGTCATGTACGTGAACGTGTCGTGCAAAGCTTGAAGCTTCACTCGTAACTCGAACATGACAAATTGTCCGAAGTGACCTAATCTGTCTTCTGATCGTCGCTTTTGCATGTCACGTATTTGCTTTGCAGTGTTCTGCAGTAAGCTCAGAATTTCCACGCTCACGTATTGCCGACACCTCGACATCGGCACCCACCCTCTCGGAATGGCCCTGCTAAGAACAGCACGGTTCCGGCTTGACCGCCTCCACATCCGCCTCGGACGTTTCCGATCCTGCCTACACAAATGGATTATGGCCCTTTCTGCAGCTTGTGACTTGTGGCGCAGAAGAACAGACCGTTGACCATGTTGTCCTTCACTGTCCAATCCATCGGGCGTCGACCTCTGCATAGCCTGACGATTCTGGATGACGACAATCGAATGGCTGCTCAACACCTACCCCGAGATTTAGTGCGGTCAATCAGTGGATTGGAAGAACTGGCTCATACGATGAAAAAGAAGCATTTCCACCTATGGAAAGAATAAGTGAATACTGTATGACTTTAAACGCAGGAATCCTCGCAGCAAAGCATGCAGATTTTACGTACTTTTTATCAACACAGAGTAAAAGTTTATCACATCTGCTTTTTATGTCTTTCCGACTATGCTCTTCAGCAAAGTGCTCGCCAGTTGAAGGTGCAGCAGGAGTCATCAGAGGTGAACAAGATGCGCAACTTATAATGCTTTCGATGTTATGTTAATATGAAAAGTTTGGCTAAATGGCAGTTAAGTTACCTTCGTGCACTGTTCGTGTCACATTCTAACGTTGACGAATTAAGTGGTTGCTCTCTGTGGGAAAAAAATTCGTCCACAGATCTGTAATAAACATATACCCTGAGAACATGTCTGCAACGTTCACACAATTAATGTGCATAATCACTTTAACTTAATCTTCACGTTTAATTAAATCATCCGTAAATGACAGCCGGTTGTAAAACGCACAGGTTTCAAAAGATACAGCACCAGAACCACTTAAGAGTTTTATTTACTTTCTTTTGCCTTGTACCACACGCTGTTTTCAGTGTTATCCATTGAGGTGGCATTGCTCAGATGAAAAAAGCAAGTGCAATTAAGCAAGTGCAATTAAGCAAGTGCAATTAAGCAAGTGCAATTAAGCAAGTGCAATTAAGCAAGTGCAATTAAGCAAGTGCAATTAAGCAAGTGCAATTAAGCAAGTGCAATTAAGCAACTGCAAATAATGTAAAGGTACAAACGTTCTGAAAAGCTAATGATTACAAACATACACAAAGTTGATGAAATCACACAATCTCCTTTATGTTTTCCCAGCAAATTTACTGCAAACTTACTCACCACTGCAGTGCAGTTTTGATGTAAAATTTCTCCATACCCTATCAACAACGGGTATGTTTTTTATGACAAGCTTTGTCAACAGTTACATATGGCTCCATAACCTCATGCTTAGATGCATGATCACTTAGTGTCCAATTGAAGTTCAAATCAGTCGGTGCGGTATAACATATCAGCAACAACACTACTGCTAAGTTTATAAATCTGAAACAAAGTACATTACAACTGAAATCAAGCAAATACTCTTATAACCAAAGTGATGGTTCTGCAAACAAAGATCTTAACATCAACATCACCTATTTTTTGCCAACAAAATGTGCATGGTATGATGTAGTAAAATGTTACAAAAAATCAACCAAAAGTATGACAAAACACCCAAAGTTAATACAAGAAACACACATCAATATCAGTTAGTTCATTTCAGTAAACATTTTTCAGTTGCAGCAACATGTAACAGTCAGTGGACACTTGGCACATGCAATGTGTTGTGGAGGTGATGGTTTATATCACATGTTATTGTTTATCTCCGTTTCAACATTTGCAGCTGCAGACTTCAACCTGAATCCAAATTACTTGTGACATCACGAGGGGAGTGTATTACAGATCACCGTTTGAATGCTTGTCAAGAGAAAACAGTGTTGGCATTCTCATATTCCAAAAAGAGGAACATGGTAATTACAGAAGTACTTTTTATTTCATCTCCAAAAAATGAAGCACTTCTGGAGTAAAAATTAGATCCAATCTTATTAATTTAATTCAAGATTAGAGAGCAAAGCAAACTTTGCCTCCAGCTTCCAGTTAGCAAAGGTCCATTACTTTGTAAGTAATCTTTGAACTTTGATTTTGACAGGTTTCTGAATAAAGACGTTTGTGTATCTGTTGGTATAGTTGAAATGTTATATTAGAACCTTGATCTGTTGCAAAATTTGGTGATCGCAGACAATGTGGCATATTATTTCAAGATCACATTGTGTCTTGAAAATTTAGGAGTTTATGGAGATATTTGGCATCCAAAGGGGATTCTTCAAATACTGAAGTTATGGAACCACTTGTTTGCACAGTCGAGCTCAATTGCATAGGTATGCTGCATTTATAACACTAACAAAATGCAAAAAGTAATGTATGTGGCTGTTTTTTCTCACTGAGATATTTCGGCCATTACTTCAGCTCATGAACGTAGACCATGACTTTTAAAAGCAGACCCAAATTCTCGGCAAAAACATAGTAGTTTTATTTCTGCTCATTCTTTGTGAAGAACCTAAATGCTGTCATTGACACTTCAGAACATGCCCTTGGTCTATTAACAGCATTTAAAACTGGAAAAGTAACAAGAGTTAGAAAGCAGCAAGAATATTTAAGGAGCATGATCACTGTGCTGCAGCAAACACTAGATGAAATTGCTACATCTTGTGAAAGAGTGACTAAGCAAAATCGTCAAAGTGTTAGGAAGCACTTGGATTTTTTCTGAGGCTAGTGCTAAAAAGAGAGGAGAGAAACACCGCTACTTTTACTAACTATGCACCTGACAAACTTCTGAAAATGTAGTGATGTTATTTTTTGTTTTTGCAAAGTTTAAGCCCTTGTGTTTTTCATGTACCATCCCACTGTGCTGATTAGTCTATAAGTGGTACCATAATGCTTTTGTTTACATTTATTCAGATCAACTAAAACCAGAAAATGGTATCTCATTTTGTATGATTTTGGCATTCGTTTTTTTGTTAGTTTTGTAAGCGTTAAAGCAGTCAGCTTCACTGATAGTATTCCTGTGCGTTCCATTGCGTAATGAAAACATTTTTCACAGGATACCTTTGTTCATTTATAACAAAAAAGCTTTACGACAAGTGTGCTTCAAAATGAACACATTAAGCTACTGGCTAATCACTACAATGTTCATCCAGAGTCTTTTGTCCTAATTTTCTACTTAAGTTGAATGCAATTACCAGTAAACATAAAAAATCATAAACTTAAGAGTGAAATCATCAAACGATACAACTGACATCTTGCAAACGTTTCGATAACAACTGTTATCATCTTCAGTGCATAGCAATAGAACTGCAGTGATCTATAGCAATAGAACAGATCACTGCAGTTCTATTGCTAGCAATAGAACAGATCACTGCAGTTCTATTGCTATGCACTGAAGATGATAACAGTTGTTATCGAAACGTTTGCAAGATGTCAGTTGTATCGTTTGCTTTGGCCGTAGTATTTATTATAAGGCTATTTAGCACTTCCGCTTTTCGTGTACCGAAATCATCAAAAATCAAGAAATTTTACATATGTCAAAAAACACATGAAATAAGCAAGTAATATTTATTAAATGCATATAGGATCATGTTAACTTATCAAAATAGTCAAAGTGATCAGGAAATGTTGAAGTTAATATATTTTACTCTAACTACCATGCAAATATTAAAGTACAGCAACACATTCCAATTTTTATGTTATCTTATAATACCAAACAGACCACATTATTAAAGAAATGTCTAACTAGTGATAATGAAAGTATTAGTAAAACATAATTTATTTGTGCAATGAGGATGATTACGTGCTTTACATTTCTCGATACAAAAAATATGTACAGTATAGAAATATTTAATGCACAAATTGGTGTGGCACACAAAATGCCACTTAGAATAGCAATTTGTCAGCAAATCATTCATACTGTAACGAAGACCACAAATAGCCACACCACTAAAGAAAATAAAATTCATTGGAGGTGTAATTGTTTGCGTAAGCCTGGCTGGTACACTACAGTACATCTGTTCCCTGGCTGACAAAGCGTTGGTTCATGTTAGGCCTAGACTTTTTACCACCACTTAACATTAAATAATTATATTGCTTACAAATGTTAACTTCAGCATTACAAATGTTTAAGTGCAAACATACCACTAAACTCCAAAAAATTACTACTTTTGGCTAAGGGGTGAACCTTCATTACTCTTGACTTGCAAGTGCAGGCAAATTAGGACTTCTTCCGGAAAGTAGGCTAGTGGTGCAGGCTAAACACAACCACTGGTGGTTAGTAAACCAGGATGGGTCTACTCTAGTGTACAATTCTCCCTCCCCAACTTCCCGGGTGATGACGTCATCGATTGAAGTTGGTGGCGAGAGAAGGTCGCACACCAAATTCGGTGATGACGTCAATACTACGTCATGAGATACAGTTCATCAAAGTTGACGGCCTACACGTGTCTAAGGGTATTCATTTCGGCTTGCTTATACGGCGTACCACAGTTAACCCCTGCGTTAAATATCCAGGAAAGCAGAACCTTTTTCAAATAAATAGTGAAATAATCAATATATCAGGATGTTTGTTCAATGGATCGTGGTACCTAGTTTTGCAGATTGCTTATGCGGAATACTGCCTAGCATAGGTGGCCACGGATTCGGAGTTGATTCCAGAAGACCCCACCACGGTCAACAGTGAAAAAGTGAATGATTCTACAGAACATTGCTTTTTTGCTCAAATGTACATGATGTAAGCGGAATTATCTAACAACCACCAAGCTAAGCATTTTTCTGTCGGTTGCTGATTTCGCTAACCATGCCAAATTTGTCTCTTCATGGCCAGCGTCAGTTGCCTAAGGGTTTGCAATTGCAACAAAAGATTCAAAACCACACAGCCATCACTAACTGTTGCCTGACGCGTCGCCAGGTGGGGGTAAAAGGCGCAGTTATTCCACCACTTTTGGACTGCACCTATTCAAGTGTTGAGCAACAATTGTTATGACCACGTAAAACCAATCATTGACTCCACTAAGCTGTAGATAGCTAGTATTTTTCCAAAGTTTCTGCGTCAAAGCTATAGGCGTACGAAGTGGGCGGGAGATTCGGACAAGATTAAAAAAGTTCAGGAAAAACTTCCCGATATTTTTGGTCAACTTTATGAAACAGAACCGTCGCCCTTGTTATGGCCACAAGTGACCATAACATGACTAGCTCAGAAAACAGCGAAATTAGCAGTAAACCAATGTTGAAGAAACAGACTGTATGAGTTGCTGATTTAATACAAGCTTATAAAGGCATGGAGAAAGTGAATTGAAAGATAAAACAATCAATGACAAAATGTGTTGTGTGTGTATGTCAATTATGTGCTACATTGGTGTTTTACAAAAGTTATAGTGTGAATATTAAGATGAATATTTTGTATGACCTATATTTGGCGTGTCAAGGAAGACGCAACATATTTCAGGAAGTTAAGGAATTTCAAAAACAAGAATTTCAATCACGAAACTTTCAAGCAGTAATGGAATGGCTGAAACTAAGTGACCTTGTTTGCAAAAACAAAGTAACTTCCAATTTAACAATGAAAACTGAAAAATGATGCGGTTGAAATAAAAGCCAGCACAAGGCATTTAGAATGTTACGAGAAAAGTATTACGAAAATACGTAATCAGTGATGACGCTGAGATTACGCAACCGCTTGCAGAAATGGACCCTGGAAAAGCGACAAAACTAATACTGAACTGGCTGACTTTAAATGCTAAGAACGGCTACGAAATTGAATAACGATGGTTCCTGAAGAGTAAATGGTTTACAAGAGCAGAGCACGTATGCGAGGTGGGACCATGATAAGTTTATTGTTATGGGGCGAGGGACCGCAAGGTCATCGAATCGAGCCCCTAATAACGCAACACAAACAAAACAAAAGGCACATAAACAAGAGTAAACAAACGCAAACAAAACGCAACATAAAAGACACACAACGCGTAAAAAAAACAAGAAAAAACGACAACAGGCAGCAATGTAATGTAATTTAGCACATTAAGCAGACCAAGGGGGTCACCGATAAATTTGTGAAACTGGACACTGCGACAAATAGAGCACGTTTTTATTAAGTTTTAGTTCAGTGAAAAATTAGCTGCATCGACTAGCAAAATCAAAAGAATCGCTAACTTTAAACAGAACTGGAGCATACAAGTAAAAATTTAAAGAATTATTTCCCTATAGATAGATATATTACAACACAACTTGATCCAGTAAATATTTTTTGTATGTTGGACAAAAGGCTAAGAATGATTTGTTTCTTATGTCTTTGGGAATATTGTTCCAGAGCCTTGGTCCTGTGTATTGTATAGATCTTCGTGTTAAAGATTTTTTTGATGAAGTTGCAGTGAGATTGTTATTAGAAGCTATTCTAGTGGGATAATTATGTCTTTCATTGATATGAGAAAAACAATTGGAGATGAAACTTGGAAAGCAGTTGTGAACTATTATGTGCATAAATTTTCCTAATTCGTATTCATATATTTGATTAATCTGAAATATTTTGCATGAGTGATATAGATCTAGCATTGGGACGTGAGCAGCTCTAGATATTTTACAAATACAGCGTATCGAACGGTTATGAAGTACCTTCAGATGAATTAAATACGTTGCAGGGACTCTACCCCAGGTCATCGTAATGCTGTGTCATCAAACAAAAATATTACAAAAAAAATTGGAAGACGGGGCGAGATCATTAATATACAACAAAAATAGCACAGGACCAAGAGTCGAGCCTTGCGGCACACCACAAGTGATTTGCATCTTATCAGACTGAACTCCATTCGCAAAAACAAACTGCTGTTTATTCTTTAAATATGATGTGAAGAAGTCTAGAGCCAATCCACGAATTCCATAATGGTTAAGTTTGTCTAGCAATATTTTGTGATTTGCAGTATCAAATGCTTTTTTAAATCAAGAAAAATACCACATGTGTATTGTCCAGAATCATTTAGACGTAAGATATAGTTATGAAGTTGGTTTAAAGCCAGAAATGTAGAAAGTCCAGAACGAAAGTCAAATTGGTGTTTTGTAATAATGTTGTTAGTATCTAGGAAGCTAACCAAGTTTTTATGCATCAGGGACCATGTTCGTTCAACCAAAGCGAGAAGCGCCAGAATTAGTGGGCAAGGCGTTACATCAATGGGAAAATCATGTCAACTATTGTACGCTGACCCTAGAGGAAATAATAAGAAGTGCACAATGAGCTGATCTTGCAAACAGCCTGCAAGAAGACCGTAGTATTCTACAAGAATTATATTGCCACCGTCGTGACAGAGCAAGAGGCCAAATCCCAATAATAAAGGCTGAAAGCGTAAATGATGCTGCAGCACTGGGAAGATCATAAAGTTGATTCAAACAAAAGTAAAAACTTCCTTGCCAATGCTGCGTTAACCTATAAAATTATAAACTAAAAATGAAGTGTAATAATGTTGAAAATGTTTTATCGATGAAGATAGTTTATGAGCGTATTTCGTTGCAAACTTATTTTCAAGCAATACAGACCGTTGTTGTTTTGCAGCAATGAACACACCTGTTGCAAGAATGTGTTCATGCGATGAAAGTTTTTGTGTGATGAAAGTTTTTGTGTGATGAAAGCTTTCGTGCGATGAAAGTATTCGTTGAACATTTTCAAACAAAAATGGGCTATATAAGTTGGTGGAATTTTTAAGTAAGCTCAGACTTGAAATTGCGATCTTGCTGTATGGACACGATACCTGTTGTACTGAGGCATGCTTCTTGATCTCGTGAGGGAGGAGGGCTCGGTTGGAGGTATTTTGTCATACATGACAAGGGAGGTGCCTGGTGAAACAGGTTCCCTTGGACAAGGCCAATTTAAGAAAAGAGGTGTCGCAGTACTGATGTAGTTGTATGTCCTAATTCAGGAAGCAATTGTGTCAGGCAGTGATAGTTCGAAGTTGACTACCCAAAGAAAGAGAGAATGCTAAGCTTTGTTTTAAATTAAAATGCACACGCATGTTTAGTCATTTTTCTGAGAGCAATTTCGAAGTTAAGTTCAGATATACTATAAACGGGACAATGTCTGAGTAAGTGTTGTTTTTGCAACTGCATAGTGAGATTGGTGAATGCAGTTGAATGGGTTGTGTAATGGCGCAGTTTGAACAGTAAACGCCGTTACTGTAACAATGTACATTGCCGTTGGTAAAATAAAAATACAACAGCTCTGTTTAAAATTGTATCAGTGATCCCAATGCTTGTAAATTGCAGGTATTGTTGATTGCTGTACTGTCTCTGCTGCTGTCTGTGCGTGGTGAAGGTAAAGAGGGGTCTTTTTAGAACTCAAAACTGGATAGTTAGAA
>Ga0210059_1010070_pt1 | contig 14656 bp, 8 predicted proteins | sample Ectturendosymbi2_FD_188042 | JGI IMG/M metagenome (GOLD analysis project Ga0210059, IMG submission 188042) | Ecteinascidia turbinata endosymbiont from Florida, USA - Sample 2 (SPAdes) (version 2) | ecosystem: Host-associated > Tunicates > Ascidians > Unclassified | place: Key West, Florida...
CAACCATTAGTGCAACAACCAGTTACAATCATTTTCCCCCTGCTCCTCCCTAGTTACGGGCCTGCCAACAAATCTCTCTCTTGCCTACTTCAAGTTGTGCTGAAAATCCATACTCGCAATTGGATAAGATCATTGGATAAGATTCCGTCACAATGCTGAAAATCATTGGATAAGATTGCCTCACAATGCTGATAAGATCATTGGATAAGATTCCCTCACAATGCTGAAAATCCATACTCGCAAACAGGCCGTTCGCCAGGCTATAGCAGCAGGGGAGGCCAAAAACCAGAAGGAGGGGCCAAAAACGAGAAGGGGGGGGGAACATTTTAAAAATACTCTATTAGATGTATGCAGCAACCAGGGGGTCAAACGTGAAATGGGGAGGCACAGATTTCAAATGGGGGGTCCGGGCACCACTGACCCCTCCACTGGCGACGGCCCTGCTCGCAAATGCATGAAGATGCCAATGTGAGGATTATGTTGATAGCTTTCGAGTTGATCATTGGATAAGATTCCCTTGTGGACAACAAAAACTCATCTATGCTCTTTTGGGGAAAATGTTGATTGATAGAAAATGGCGTTTCGTAAACCAGTGAGATGTTCTTCTTCGGTAGATAGACTGGTAGTTTCGTTTTTTTCCGAGTGGATTAATACCCGCATTTATAGTCATTTACAGCGAATTCTGGAAAGTAATTTTGTAACGGTAACAGTGGATCAGTCAGTATGTTCAATATTTCTGGAATAATCCTTATTTTCAACGACAGTAGGAAACCAGGGACTTAACGAGGGGGTGGAAGGGCGGCACAATTTCCCGGGCACCGAATTACTATGGGGGCGCCATATCACTGCGGGGGGGGGTCGAAAAGTCTCAGCAATGTCACAAGTAGGTTACTTCTTTCAATACACTACATGTGCTCCGACACTGACACAATTCTTCCACTGAAACTTTAAAACAAAATGTTTTCATTCACCAACTCAAATAGATCCTTCCCCCGAGTTGTGGTTTTAAAGTCTTTGCACAACAAGCATTGCTTTACAAACTGTGCATTTTTTATGAATTGAATGTACGCAAGAAGGTGAGCTTTTCCAGTACTATAGGTAGACAGGGCCTTCGCCAGCGGGGGGGCCAGTGGTGCCCGCCCCCCCCATTTCACGTTTGGCCCCCAGTTGCTACATACATCCAATACTGTATTTTTAAAATGTGCCCTCCTTCTGGTTTTTGGCCCCCCTGCTGCTAAATCCTGGCGACGGGCCTGTAGGTAGATTCATCCACTTGTAGAGACAGAGAGCACAGCAAAGACAATTGGTCTTCTGTATCAAATTCTTCACGAACGTGGTCTTTTATGCCGAAGAAAACTCTTCAATTCTTCCCGAAATTGCATCACTTGATAATGAACTTTGCTCACTTTCTTTGCGGAATCAGTTCCAATCATAGTTTCAACAATAATGGCTATTCTTGGTCAGGGGTGTAGTGGGGTGGGAACACGAGGGAACGGCGTTTCCACAATTTTTTGGGTGTGGGAACGCGTTTCCACACTTTTTTCATGTTTTCATTTGTAGTGCAATGAAAGTGAAGGCTTCATATACTGATTTAAAAATGAGTTTGAAGTGCTGTTGAAAATGGCTAGATTTTTTGGGTGAGTTCCCACACTTTCTTTTTTAGCAAAACACCCCTGCTCTCGGTGCAGTAAGTAATCCTGCGTCAGCGTCTGTAGGCGCTTTTTTCGTCTAGCTCAAGGATGGCCAACCTATGGCGCATGCGTCACTTCTGGCGCATTGCGTCCTTTTGATGACAAAAATGTAGGCCACTCCTGCTCATTAATTTTAGTGATTTTATTTTTCTTGTACGTCTTTTCCAGCAATGCTATGTTTCTTTTAGATCAATCTGGCTTTACAGTAGTTAAAAGATATAAGTATGGTTTTCCTCACTGTGGGAATACAATGTTTTTAGCACGTCAACGTTGTCAGAGAGGAATTTTGCGCTAGTCTGAATTTTACATCACCATCAGGTGGGATACAGCAAACTGGTGCGTCAGAAACACCTGCGAGCGTTACTCCTTGTTTTGCTTTCGGTTAGTGATTGTAAGCGCTTAGATACACTGACTTCTCCAGCATTTACACGGTACACGTTTGATTAATCATGGGCAATTGGTAAACCACATTGCTTTGATCAGGTTCAACTAAAACTGAAGTAGGATAGGTTCTTTAAGCAGTTGCGTAGATTTGCACTGAAGTGTTTCTCTGGCTTACACATTGAAAGCTTTTATAACCTGAAAATTTTTGGTGCAACTTTTGGAATGTGGGGGAGGAAAATGCCCCCGTTCCCCCTGGCTGCGTGTCGTGCTTGTGAAGTGAAGGAAGTGTTCATGGGATTTGATGATGTGAGTAATGACAGACGACCCGCTGCAATATTTTTTTAGTTGTCCTCCCTTTTTCATTTAATTATGTTTGTTTATTTTACATGGCGTACAGCCAGTATTATTTGGTGTGTTTATGAAGTGAATTGTTTCGTGTTGTTGCGTACTTGTGCGCGGCGTTAACGTGCGGCGCTGTGTGCAGTCGTGCTTTTAGTTGGTTCATTAAAGCTTCCCAGTTTGGGTATGCGCCTGGGGGCGAATGAAACACCCGGTGATGCTGTCCGTCTGAGGCGGTCATCTTGTAGTAACAAAGGGAGAGGACCCTTAAGATACGGCTACGGATGAACATAGTCGTGCAAATGTGCTCCGTGTTGCTTCTAATTGCTTGTTGTGGCCGCATCATATCCTTGTAGTGAGTCGGTCGCATTGTGTGCTTCGTATCGATCGTGTTTTGTACTTCTTTCGCCAGTGCGTACCTCCGGTTAGATTTAATTTCAGGTGGGGGAGGATGAAGTGAATTGGTGTGTGTTGTTGCGCGCTAGTGAGTGGCGTTAACCTGCGGTGCTGCGCGCAGCCGTGTTTTAATTTACAAATTTCATTGAAGCTTTCTGCAGCTGCCGATCATACCGATGGTCTGCATTCTCGATTGGATCACTGTATGCATTGTAGACGTATGCTTAAGTTATAAGACTGTTTCAACTTTTTAATAAAGCCGTTAAACAACCAGGTGATAGGTCATATATTTTCCCTTTTTTCAAATCGAGAATCGCCTCTGTACCTATGTTTGTGTAAAAAATGATGCTATGGGATAGAAATCATAAGCAGTAGCCATTCTGCAAGCAGCCAGTTGAGTGGTGAATTCATGCTACTCCATTTAATTCATATACTCGCAAAATTGGTTTTGAAAGAGACAGTGCCTCCCCAGCCACGAAACTCACTGCATGTCACTGTAATATGCAAATAGAACTTACTGAACTAAAAGCAAATTCAGTATTGAAGAACTTTCCTCATTCCCAAGTGCGTCGGAAGAGATTGGTTTTTGGCGATCATTACCATGTGAATATTTCACAGAAATGAGAAAATTTGCCCAGAGTTATGCCTGTCTCTTCGGAACTATGTTCAGATGCGAGCTGTCATTTCTTCCATGAAAATGATCAAAAACAAACTAAGGTCACGACCAGGCCCGCAACCAGAGGGGGGCAATCGGGCAATTGCCCGCCCCTGAAATTTTCACAAATGTATGTATTTGTTAGGTGCAGCAACACGTTACATATCAGTTGGTTGCTGCCCTGGTCACGACTGTCCGATTCCAACATGAAGAACTGCCTGTTGCTTTCAGTTACCAATTTGCCTCCTAATATTACTGGTTTGGTGAAAGCAAAGCGGTGTCAAAAGTCACATAAGAGTCATTCATGTTTGTTATGCCTGTGTATAAAATTATTTTTATTTAAAACTGCTAATTGTGTTCATATATTACTATTAGTACTTTCTGAAATAATCAATTGGAATGATCAATGGAAATTAAAAAGTGTTGTGAGATCCTTTCCTCTACAACTGCGACATCTGTCATCATTATTAAATAAATTGGGCAATGCTTGTTTATGCATTTGTTATATAACATAAATCATATATTTTTCAAATAGATATATGTTATTATAACTTTAAAATATGCCCATATTACCACACGGTTCCAAGGACTGAAAGGAAGTGAATGTTTGTGTAGCGCATCTGAATTAAGCATTAACAAGATTGACGCACGGAATCAAAAGGTTGGCCACCCCTGGTCTAGCCAGTAATTGAGCGACTTTTTAACTTGCAAGAAAATCTTTTCGCCAACCTGAGGTACTTCACAAGTTTCTTTGCGGTTGCGGTTAATGCATTGCGGTTAATGCACAAAGGTTGTTGGCAATTATTATGTCCAGGAGCAACAAAACCGCACCTGATGTAATCTTTTATTTTCTCGTGATACCTTTGTTAGGTGCTACTTTTGGTTTCGATGCACTAGTTTGTCAAAGCATTTTTCCATGACTAATTCTTTGCAATTCTAGCCAGGACTACAAAAGAACAGATTTCATAGTTGACAATATCAGCAGGTTTTCTTCAAACAAACAGTGATGCTCAATTACTACAGATACTTATTTATTTGCAAACGTTCAACGTCACAAATACGGGATTTTTTATTTATTGATTAACTCGAGTATCAGATTAATGAGGATTCACTGCGTCACCAACGTTTAAATTACCGCGATTCACACTTATTATTTTTTTCACAAGATGGATATCAGGGTTGCATGACACATCCCGCAAAATCAGCAAATTTTATTTTTTTCATTCACCAAGTTGACTGTTGATTTTTCAATCGGTAAGTCAACAAAAGAAATCCGTCGACCGTTATCGGTGCGTGTAAGTCAGGACATCAAAGTTTTATGGAAGTCTTCCCCGATGCGTGACTGTGCATCATTACGACATATGTGGGATCAATGTCTTCTTTCTTGTTTTCCATAGGCGTTTGCGGTACACTAAAATGCAAAGAATTACAAGAATTACCGTTTTTGCAAACAGTTTTCAATCATTTTTTATTTTATTGTGCGATGTACAGAAAGTGTACGTTCAATTGTTTTTATCTTGCGAAATGAAAAATTTTAACCAATGTGCCTTAGAGTAAGATTTCAGTAAGAAGCTTTCTAAAGTCAAGAAAACAACCAAAGATGATATAGCTATACCTCATATTTTATTTATATTTATTTGCGCATTTGATCCAGACTTGTGGTCCATGTCACAAAGGTAATCGAATAACACAAGAACACAAAATGGTTAGTAATAACACATTACAGAGTAGGTGTTGTTGATAAGCACAGTCAACACTGAGAGAGGAGCAAAACATTGTAACAGGGCATCAACCATTCCTGCATTCACTGATCGTCATACAGGAATCCTGCAGTGGGAGAGAAATGAAGACATTCTAATATCATTATTTGTGTAAATTGTTTTGATCAAGATTTCAATGTTTTTGCTAGATATTTAGCTTGATGCTGACAACCATTTATTTTCACTAAATTTAAAGCAATATTTGGCGGTAGTTAGTTTGCGAGTTTTATATGTTCACATTTTTACGTGTTTCGCTTGTACACATCGTCGACATGCTGGGGTTGATAGAGGAATCACAAGAAAATACAGAGCGTGACGCCACGAAGCACCTGGAAGCAGGGCCGGTCTTAGCAAGTGCGGGGGCCGATTGGAAGCACTTTTGCGGGGCCCCACTCAGTAGCGTGTGCAGAAGTTTCTGAGGGGTCATCAAGCCATAATGATAAAAATCGTTGATGTGAAAGAGCGAGGGCCGAAGGAGCGATGCCAAGCTAGGAAGACCGGCGGCATGACCTCAGTTTCATCTCTCCAGCGGAGACTTCAATGGACAACGCCGTGACACCCAATAAATCCGTGAGATACTACTCTCAGTACCTCCAGAGATGAGGTATTGGGTACAGTGTGACTGCACATCCAGAGCTACACAGTTTGCTGCAGTAGCAACAGATTATGCTTTCGATGCCGAGTATATTAGCCATGTAAAGTCTACCCCTTCACCACTTAGTAGTATTCTCTTGCAGTGGAACTTAGAAAACCGTGTCCCATCACCCTCGTTTCTGGGTAAAACTTTTGTTGTGATAGTAAGTGGTTCCCTTTAGGCTAAAGTTAAATAGTCCCTAACACAGAGTTTATACGGGGGCATTAATTAGTGGATGAAAAATGAAGATTTGTAAAAAGCACCAGACCATTGAAGTAATTGGATAAAAAAATTTGATGTAGATGCACTTGAGTATGTTTGTATGTTAGTGATGTCATGGGTACATCAGGGGAGTATGTTGGTGATGCCATGAGTATCACTAACATATTGACCAAATTCATTAAATTGAATATATCATTTTCAATACCAGCTTTTAGCGAACATCCTCCAAATTATTTTTTCCATTCACTCTTAGCGACGTAGGTTGTTGCTCAAATAGCTTGGATAGGTAAAGAAACATTTCAAAAACGACGAATAGGTGTCATTGCAATTTTTACATTGATATGGTGTAGTTTTCAGTAATATTTTTAACCACTTTGTAGAGCTACTTCAACACATGAACTCAAAACCAGCGAAAAAGGCTAATGTCTAAATGTAGTGCGGTACGCACTTCAAAAGAAATGCCTTAATTTAACGTTTGTTTTCGCAGTGATTGAGATTTCAAAACCTTTCTGAGCAGTCGGTCAGACCGCGGATCTACTGCACAGCATCTGTTATTCTCTCCTACGTAATTCAAACACGCGCAGTTTTTATAAAATACAACCAGGCCCATAACCAGCTTGGGACACCAGAGGAAGCGAAGAGTCTTCTGAGAGGGGCCCAACTTTTAAATTATGTCCAATAGTTTTAAACTATGTCCAACACATTTCTCCAGGGGGGACGAAAAATTTTGTAGGGGGGATTCGCCCCCTTGGTTACGGGCCTGATTAAAACTGATCCATACGTGGCATGGAGCCACGACTTTTATTGAATCAACAAGGTACCTTGCATTTCTTGATCGCTGTATGTCGACAAATCCTTGGTTCGCAGCCGATGACGCCGATCGTTGCTTTTTGACTTGCATGTGAGAACAAAGCAAAGTTACGATACGAGTAATATTCTTGTCTATACGTTTGTAATTCAGGAGTTTTCTCCCCATGTCAACTTACCATTTTGATTTCCAGTCATCAGCAGATACGCCGAACTTGCCTCGAGATCGGACGCGTTTTGTTTCGGATTGTTTTTGGGCAGCGCTAAGAACAATAACAAACGGCAATGACTTCTTCATTGATAGTGGTGCATCTGCATTTAGTTAATTTGCCCCACTTGAAAAAAGACGTTAGAGAAACGCTGTTCCTTTTGCTACTCATGTTGCTGCAAATAGTAAAATAATCACCAGAAGATCGATTTATCTGCTCGTTAGAGAAACTATATTAAAATTAAAATTTGAAAGCAGAGGGGAAATTTGAAATCTATGAGCATAAGAACTTGCAATCACCAGGTCTGGAGCGTGCAGAGGTCTGGTGTTGCGCGGGGCAACTGCTTGATTGCATGCCCTCCTACCAAATTCTAGTCTTGTATTGAGAAATGTGAGAAATGCAGGGATTTGAAATGCGTAAAAAACAGTGTTGACAAAAAACAAGTTTCGAAAATTGAAATTAAAAATTTTTGATTTGTTTTAATGTATTAGTCCTTCATAATTTATGTATTCTGTGGTCCTGAGGCATATGTTTATAAGCGAAATTCTTCTAGTAATGGGTATGCAATGAGCAACTAGATCAGGCCTGCACGACTCAGAAAGCTCGAAGGGTCAAATTGACCAATATAAATTTCGCGCGGGCCGCAAAAGGCTATTTGGCCCTGAGGCATATGTTTGTAGTTTGGAAGAAATTCTGAAGCGACATTTAATTATCCGAAGTTATAAGCCACAAAAATAACGAAAGTAAGTTGATCACAGTTCATTTCACAGGGAAACTAGTTCTGCATTTGGCGCATAAAAATGCGCAACTAGTTTCCTTGTGAAATAAACTGTGATCGATTTACTTTCGCCATTTTTGTGACTTCGTCGTTTGAGCCAGTTGTTACTATCTATTGCTTGGCCACGCCAGATCTCGGGGTAGGCATTGAGCTGCCATTCAATTGTCTCATCATCCAGAACTGTCAGGCCGTGCAGTCCATGGGCAGGTCGATGGATTCGACATTGGAGAACAACATGGTCGATGGTTTGTTCTTCTGCGCCACACTCACAGGCCACAGAAGGGACCATGTCCTATTTGTGTAACCAGGAGCGGGAACGTCCGACACCGGTGTAGAGGTGGTTAAGCCGGACCCACACTAATCTTGGAAGGGTCATTCCGTGAGGGTTGGTGCCGGTGTCGGGGATGAAAGTGCGGAGTCTTGTAGGGTTGTCCGTCCATTCCGCATTCCATCGGTGATCCGCCCAGTGCGCCGCACTTTTGTTGTTGTCAGTTGAACTGATGAGTTGTGCAGCGGGTGCAAACGGGTGTGCCGATTTGAGACGCCGCGTATTCCCACTCGATGGACAGGTGAGCAGTGGAGCAGATGTCCAGGCGCCGTGGAACTACATGCTTGAGACCAGTGGCGTAGCCAGCCCAGAAATTTTGGGGGGCAAAATGTTTGATTTTAGGCGAATAACACTATTTTGTTTGGAAAAACACCTCTCAAAGCACAAAATGACTATATTTTCTAAAAATTTGGGGAGGGCATGGCCCCTTCGCCCACCCACCTGGCTACGCCTATGCTCGAGACAATGTGGCTCTTTTGCGACGAAGCTCAGCATGATTGCTACATCGTCAGCATATGCATACTTTCTGTAGACGGTGTTTGGCAGGTCGGAGATGTAGATGTTGAAGAGAAAGGGTGCCAGGACGGATCCCTGTGGGACGGCGTTCTCGTTTGTGGCTTACAACTATGGAAAATAGATACGTGCAAGTTCAAATCATCGCAGAAGTATGGAAGCAGGCAGATTCTTCAGAAGCTTGCCGCGAGGCTAGAGGTGGTTCTGTTGTTAATTATCAGAAGTCGGACTTTTGCAACATTTTCTGCAATGGAGAAAGCTCGCGCGTGCCGCATGTGGCCCCTATGTTGTGCAGGCCTGAACTAGATGTTGCATTTATGCATGAAAATAAGTATCAGATACGGCCAAGAAAAAGATAGCACTTGTGAAGCATGATAAAAGATAGAGTTGTCTATTTTTTCTATTATAAATAGTATCTGAATTGGTACAAACATGTAGTTTGATGCATTTCTGCCCTTTATGTTTTTCTGAACCATTAACAAATTGCTAAGGCTATTGTTCAGTAAAAACGGATGAAGGAGTAACTCTTTATTTAACTAGAACATGTGAAAAAAGTAGTTACGTGCTTACACTTATTAATTTCTCTTTCGCAAATGAACTCTCCTATCGGAAAAATATTTGCACTACCTCATTTTTTACATCGACTGAAAGGAATTCTCTTTCAATGCTGATTAAAGCCAAGATCTTTTTTACTGTACAACAATTGAAAGTGAAGAATCTATCGCCAAATCTTCACACATGATATAGCCCTGTGACACAATTCGTATTGCCACTAAAAATGAAACTAAGCAGAAAAGACACATCTTACCATGAAGCGTTCTTTACTCATAAACCCAACTTTGAACAAGCAAGTTTAAAACATTAAGAGGTTTCGGTTTTGTTCATTGTAGTGTCCGCGTTGGTTTGATTATGGCGCTTATGGTGAAATGATAATAAATTTATGAATGATAAAAACAATGCATTTAGTATTTTTCAACAATAGACGCTGCCATGCCCACGCCCCATTTGCGAGACTTTCACACAGGGGTGGATCCAGCCAGTAAGGTTAACGGGGAGTCAAGGCTCATAACAGCTTCGCTACAGTAACAGAGATGAAGCATACTTCACAACACTGCTGTGACAAACGACAATGTACGACAAAATGGCCGTATATCGCGAATGTTGTTTTCCGAATTGTAAAAAGTCATAGTGAATAAAGTTACTTTCGTCAGGTTTAGGGGAGGCGATCGCCCCAATCGCTTCGCTGGATCGGGCCCTGCTTTCACGCCCCTCACTTTAAGAATCCGCAGGCTCTGTTGAGAATGGAGAGACATGTTGAAGACTGCAAGTTGCAAATTTGCAACAGGTTAGCAGGAATTATCCAGCCTACAAAGGGGTAAGGGAGATAGGGTGCAAGGCTTTAAGATAACGATGGCAGTGCTTCATCTCTCCCTCTCGGGTCACTTAACAATTGCAAGTCCTACGCTTAATGTTGTCTTTTAGCATAAAATATGTTTTTTATTACAAACGATTTTTTGCTGCTCCATTGAAAAACAGGTTAAAGTTAAAAATAATCTAAGACGACTATTCACACAATAAAGCTCTGTTTCTCAAGTAAGCAGTAACATTCATTTCAGTAATACAGGTTTTGAGTACAAAACCTATGAAAGTAAAAATGATCCGAAGAACTATAGACCCCCGAAGATGTATTCTGCATCACCTAGAATACGTATAAAAAGAAATCAAAGTGCAAGTACTAGCGATGGACATACAATTAACTTGATTAAATTTTACTCGGAAATTATTTTGCCATCAAAATCTCTTCTGCTATTTAACCATGGTCTCTTTTAATAAATAATAATCTGCAAGCGCACACAGAGACAATTCGTTTGAAAAACTAATGCCAACCGCTTAACAGCAGTGGAAGTTAATGCTGAGCATCATATATCTTTGTACATTCAGAATATAAAAATAGGCTGGACAAGAAATACTTTCTATTTTGGGTTTGCAATTTACGTATTTTTATTTATCTGTAATGTTGTGCTTACCATCAATTGGCGGTGGAGGAGGAGCAGTAACAACAACCTCTAATGATTTTCGTCTCTTTGGTTGCAACTTCAGCTCTTCGCGTTTCGAGAAGAGGTAACTCTTTAGGTTTTTGTCTGGTTGCTGAAAGTTGGTCAAGTTTGAGCGCTTTTCGTTGCAGTGACTGACCCCAGAGGTTGTCTCTTTACTTGTTGGGAAATACTCTAGATCTCCAGCGATTCTGAAAAAATACAGGTATTGCACTCGGAGAAAAATTGAAAAAGACGAACAGAAACGCATTTACTATTCTAACAAACACAGCCGAAAAATGCCCTCATGATACTCAACAAAATAAATTAGCCAAGGTAGACGCAAGTTTCTTGCCATCGTACCGGTAAATGCAGCAATACAACTTGTTGCAATTTGGAAAATTGCATGTGAAGCAACGTCATTGCTCGAAGATTCTGAAATGTTTTCGACTTGAATTGAGATTATAAATTGTTGAGTTTTCAACTTTTTCGAAGTTTAAAAGCCTTGAAGTTATAATTCCTTTCTGCTTGATTCAACTGCTGTAACTCCTTTTTTTACATATTTGTCTGTCACATTAGTTTCAGCCTCACTATATTCAAGTTTAAGCTTACTTTGTTGACAAGCGTTTTTATTTAAATGCAGTAGTAGTGTTCCAGAACCTCTACGAGAGAGGATAATTGTTTTGGCAAGGATGAGGATAGTCGAGTTCCAGTTGGCCTTGGCGAAGGAGTGCACGACAGACGATTTTGGGTGCACGTTTCCCAGTCGCAGGACAAGACTTTCAGCTACCGCAGATATGTTTTACAACATCACTGAAACAAGGGAGGCGTCGGCCAACACTTCGAGTACTTTTATAGCATGTATCATATTATTTATACAATGACTGTGCCGTGAGTCTCATAACACTGTCTGTTCAGCTTCACATATGTGCAGCAAACAGTATGGACAAATGTGTTCATCCAAACACATGTAGTTAAAATTAAAAACAAACACTTTTCTGAACTTGCCTGGGATGGATTCTGCTAATATGAAGTACGTGCCATGCAGCAAACTCGATTACCTCAGTGTACAATTAAAATGCACACAAATGAAATCATGGGCGCAATTTTGTTATAAAACGTGGGGGGACAGCTTGATATAAAACCAATATAGTCATCGGGCCTATGCGGAAGTGAAATTATGTAAATGCAGATTCCCAATCTTGTTTTTAGAGATGTTTTCAAAGCAACACTAATCACGCTTTGCTTTATCCCTACAAATGATTTAGAAATTAATAAACGTAATTTTGTTGTTGGGCATGGTACTGTAGTTCAGCTTGGTTACACTACTAGCAGACTATGATAAAAACAAGCAAAGCAATATAGTAGAACACATCAATTGGGTTTTATCAGAGCTGTTAGATGGAGTGCACAAAACGGTGAATCGCATTGGTCGCACGTGCATATCACTCTTAAGTAGAACACATCGATTTTCATGCATTTTATGTGTGGGTTGCAGCACGATTTGATGTCTTGTTTAAGTTGCTTAATCTTAAAAAGACGATAAATTGCAAGGTACGATATATATATTGCAAGGTATGGTAGCTAAATATTTTTCTTGCGCATTTCTGCTCTTAAAATGCTACAAATCTTTGGATACTGGGCATCATACATGCAGTCCCACTCCTAGCCAAATATCCATTGATATCCTCTAACAGTAGCAAAAAATGCTTGGCCAAAATTGACGTAGTTCACAAAATGATTTAGGCTACAATTTATTTTAACTGCTGATGGGTGGAGGATGTATCCTTTCAATTTCCCCTTGTCAGCCCCTGGATGCTGTTGGGTACCCTTTCGATTGTCCACATATCGTTTGTCTAATACTTTTCCCAACATCAAACTCCCAAGCAGAATTATCCAAGCCAACTAGAGAAGATTTCAAGATTTCCAAAAGAAAACGAACCAGAAGTCTTTCTGAATACATACCGATACCCACATACCAATCTAGCCTACAATGTCATTTCTGCACACCTAATCATCTGGTGACCACTGACCAGGCCCGCAAGTGAGCGGAGGGCTTCGCCCCTATGGAAAAACTTTCTCCCCCATGAAAAAATGTCTTGGACATTGTATGCATAACCATTGTTTTCGTTGTTACATGCTATGTAACGCATTGTTCCGTGCAATCAACGTAAAATTTGGGCCTCCCTCAGAAAACTGTTCGTTCCCCCTGGTGTCCCAAGCTGGTTACGGGTCTTCTGGTGACTGTTGCCTTGTAACTTCTGTCAGTTACGCCACTCATTTCAGTCTTTTCACAATCAAATTTTTCAGGTTTAACATCATATTTTAATAGGCGAAATTAATGTCAAAAGTTTTATTCTAGAATTATACATGCATAACGACACGAAAATATATTTGAAATTAAAAATAAATCAAAATGAACAAGGGTGAATTGGCAAATGGTACCACCTTTCACATGAAATAACACGAAAATAATGTCCAGCAAAACTAGGTGTTACGTAGGCTCATAGGTGGCGGAACCTGAAGGGCGCATGGGTCTAGGCTCCCTCACTTATTTTTCTTGGACGGCCTGGCCCTCCCACTTTTAAATTTCGATTTTTGCCTAAATAAGTTTAAATGACACAATTCGTATTGGGTCCATTGTTAAAGTAAATTGTTTTTATGTAAGACTAAGAACAACTAGTAGTTACAATTATGTGCTCAACACAGCGTAGTGTATGACAGATAGGGTGTTGTGTAGATAGGGGTCGTTGAGGGCTTATCAAATTTTGAATAAAATTGCTTAAACATGCTGACAAAAGTTAATGACGTCATTGTTCAGTGCTTGTGGCGTCACTGTTGCCAATTCAAATCATAAAAATGTTCTAAATTTTTTGACGTGCACTTGTTCCCCCCACTTTGAAAATAGTTCCGCCACCCATGCGTAGGCTACCTGTAAAGCAAATGTTTCGCACTTGGATGAAAACATTGCTGCTGTAGCAGACACATTATGGTCTGTACATATTCTTAACAAAACTCCCATTTGCTGAGAATCAACAATGCAAAATAACACTCTCTCACTTCGAGAAATCTTCTATTTGCTGAGAATCAACAATGCAAAATAACACTCTCTCACTTCGAGAAATGTTCTATTTGCTGAGAATCAACAATGTAAAATAACCCTCTCTCAGTTTGAGAAATCTGCTCATTGCTGTAAATCAAAGACAAGTCATTCTCCTATATCAGACTCAATGACATGCGAGAGAGAGAGACTTCAGACGCAGAATCAAGAATGCAAACTCATTCTCTTTTCCTACCCAAATAAGAGAGAAAACCAACAACAGAAGAAGTTTGAATAAAAACGTTTTTGTTATTTCCGTTATTGTGTAACAATCTAAAACATTTTGTACTGTCCTGAGTCGATAGATCAGCAAAACTGTACACGCCCCTTAAATTAACCAATCAAATGAAGTAATATTTAGATCATGGGTAAACGTCCCCTGGATGTTACTAAAAATAGAAAGAAGTCTTGTGATCAGTCACATGACTGTCACACATGAAATATTAAGTAATGTTACTAAAAACAGAAAAGTGTTGTAATCAGTCGCATGACAACTACACGAAATATTAGGTAATGATACTAAAATTAGAAAAATCTTGTGACTTGTCACATGACAATCTGACTATAAAAGGACCAGTTTTTGGTCATTCGGGAGTTCTCTTTTGAACTCCTTCTCTGGTTTGCCCAGTCTTGAACTGGTCATCCTTTGAAGTAAAATCGCCTAGACCAGAGCCAACTGGGCCATAACGAGTAAGTCTCGATTTAGAGCCTCTAGTCCATACAGTGCTATAAATTTGGCTAGGAACACTCAGTCAGAGCCAACTGGGCCATAACGAGTAAGTCTCGATTTAGAGCCTCTAGTCCAAA
>Ga0210059_1010071_pt1 | contig 14656 bp, 8 predicted proteins | sample Ectturendosymbi2_FD_188042 | JGI IMG/M metagenome (GOLD analysis project Ga0210059, IMG submission 188042) | Ecteinascidia turbinata endosymbiont from Florida, USA - Sample 2 (SPAdes) (version 2) | ecosystem: Host-associated > Tunicates > Ascidians > Unclassified | place: Key West, Florida...
AACCGTAAATGAAAGTGTCAAGCAGGCCCGTAACTATCAGGGCGCAGGGGGGCGAATCCCCCTGCAAAAATTTTCACAACCCCTCAAAAAATGTGTAGGATATAGTTTAAAATATTTGGGCCCCTCTCAGAAAACTCTTCGCACCCCTGGTGTCCCAAGTTGGTTATGGGGCTGGTGTCAGGTGAGACCGATTTTATCAAATCAGCTGTTGCAGCATTACCGTGCTGTATACTAAAAAACAGCAGTCAAGTTCCTCTATGGAGGTTTGAATCGTAGGATCTGTTACGCAGTGCTCGGATTAAGGTTGTATGGGCCCCTGGCCGAAATTTACAAAGGGACCCTTTCTGTATATGTATATCTATATGCAGTGTTTTTCAAGCCGTTTTTGGGTGTCAAAATGACATCTGAAATTTTGCAATGACACCCTAAATTTTGAAAGCCAAAATGTGGTTTTGACTTGTATTGAAGTTAAACGATTTGAGGAAAGTACGTTTTCCTGCACGTGGCTATTGCAATAGACGGCTGCAATGTTGTAAGCTAACACAATTTTCTGGCGCAGAAGTTGGAAGCGAAATTTGTAAGTTGGGCTTGTATTGTGATGCGCACCCCCTCGCTTCGGCCACTTCCTACCTCTATGCAGTCCCATCACCACGGGGGGCTTTGGTGGGCTTAGGCCTCCCAACAAACCTCCAAGCCCCCCAAATTGAAATATGAAACACTATAAATTAGTGGAATTTTTGTCAAATTTGAAAGTCAAGACCCCCCGCACAAACGCAAAGCTATTTTATTGACGACTTTCTGGCGACAGTTCTGCCTCTATGCTGCCGCAGGGATATTTGCGAAGAGTTCTCGGCAGAACCGTCCCCGGGGGGCTTTACGTTCGTGCAGGGGGGGCTTGACATTGAAATTCGACAAAAATTCCACTTATTTGTAGTGTTTCATATTTCAATTTGGGGGGCTTGGAGCTGTGTTTTGGGGGGATAAGCCAACCAAAGCCCCCCCGTGGTGACGGGACTGGTTCTCGGTGTGACACTTCGTGACAAAGAGCTCAAGTCTGAAATCTGTTAAGCCCTGGATGTCAAACCACTTCTTCGAATCGAGAGATCCCAGCTATATTAGTTCGGACATGTGTCCAGAATGTCCCAGGAAAGAATGGCGAACTAAGTCCTTTGGGCTACAGTCTACAGCCGCGGGAAAGCGGCCCAGAGTTCGTTCAAGGACCAGGTGACGTGACCACATCTCTGACCTTGCTGATCCCGTCTTGGTGTGGAGTCAGCAGAACTATTTGAAATTGGTGTTGATCGTGAAGTGCTTCGGGTCCTCCTAGAACTGTTGCCCCCGAGACTCTCCCCAAAGGAAAAGCGGGCACAAAAATGAGTGAATGAATATGTAGATCCACATTGAACCTTTCTGTTTTTGAAATTGTCTTTAGTCTGTTTGCCAAAAGTGAATGTCATATTCAAATAATTAAGCATATTTGGACGGACACTTGCGTTTTTTGTGAAAATCAGTTAAAAGTATCAGACATAGAAGGAAAAATGGTGTTGACTTCCAAATCTCCACCACGACAACCTTTTAAAAACCTTAAAAAAACACTGTCTATATGTATATAAAACTGCCGTTAACCGGGCAAATACACTGATTGAACGAACTGAAGCATTTGTATTGTTGAAACAAACAAAGCTTGAGCAAAAAACGATCGTTACGCTGGAAAACTGGTAACTTTGTAACTTGTGAGCAGCAATTTTCTTAGCTGCATCACGTTGTCCTTTAGCGTCGTGGATACAGGGGTTTACGCCTGTGTGCATGCGCAGTAAGTGCCAATGTGATCTAACAAACTCATACTCTGAACTCTTCTGGAATTTGTACTGCCGACATCAACTTTTTCCGTTGTGTGATTTTGTAGTCAAGTAACGTTAGGCTATGGCAGCACGTAAGACGAACGCTAAATAACTTTCAATCACGGAAAGAATTGCAGAAATGAAGTGATGGCGATTATATATGAAACCGTTATGAATGCAAGTGTGATTAAAGCCATTAACGCGACCACCCCAGCCCCGCTAACACAACCAATTGAGTGCCGTCCAGTGGGTGGTCTTGCTAGCGTCATTGATGGAGTCGAGACCGCAACCTTCGAGACCGAGACTTCATCCTAAATTCCGCTACTCGAGACTTTCAATTTGAGAACGAGTCTTCAAAAGTTTTGGATTTTTCCGAATTAAAAAAAAAATATCGTCTTCACTTCTAGCTTGAAATTTTTTCGAATTATTGCATTTTTCAGACCTGTTTTGGCCGTTTCTTACCTGCAAATAAATAAACAAAACTCTCGTTGAATTATAGAAGTTTTACTAAGCCATTTCATTGCGATATTCAAAGTCACAAGACAATAGTCTGTGACCGAGACCTGCAGCCGTCGAAACCGAGATGAGACCTGAAACCTTCGAGACCGAGACTCGAAAAAATGGGTCTCGAGACGAGTATTTTGCTGAGCAAGGTTTCTGTCAAGTATTGCACACGTGTAATAAATACCGCAATCGTCTTGACAAGAACAAGACCGTTGGAAACGCCATAAGACTTAAGCTGACCAACTTGCAAACTGCTTTGAAAAAGCTTGCAGTTTTAAACACCATCGCAAGGTTCGCATTAGTTGGAACCAGCTGTTTTTTTGGAAATGAATAACATTTATTCTACAAATGCATTTGCATTCGTTTTGTTTGTTTGTTTTGTTTTGTGCTAATTAGATTGCCCGTTTATACTGTATTTCATTAGCACTGAAATTATTTTCAAAGCAAAATAACACTTTCAGACAACGCAAAAATTGTAGGTAGGGGCGATTTTCAAACAAAGTTCCCGTTGGAGGCGATTGTACAAAAAAGGTTGAAGACCGCTGTCCTAAGCTAATATCTACTCACTTTCACCATTGTTGAGAGACCTGACACAACTTAACAAGTTCAGAACTTCCTTCGGGGCTGTCTGCAGGGCCGATCTTCAAATGACGTGGATACTGCATGCGCATCCGAAGCCAGAAAAAGACAAGCGATTGAAGACCTTACCTTTTTAGACCCTGGAGCAGTGTTCCCTCCAAGGTGCGCAACTGTGCACTACCACCAGACCATTTGCGCAGTAAAGTCTCTCTCTAGTGCACATGCAACATTCCAAATTTAAAAGTGAAAAATCATTAACATTTTTGCACATATTTTGCACATTACCAGAACACTTCTGAGCAGATCGCACTGCCCTTTAAGAAGCTATTTGAATTAAATGTGTGCTTTGTTCGTATTTTGATAAGATTTCATACTTATTCTAAGGGCTACCATACGTCCTCTTTTTGGAGGACACGCCCTCCACTTTCATGAAAAATGAATTGTCCTCTGAGGACATTAAAAAATGTCAAAGTGTACTCTTTTTTGCATTTCTTATGTTACTGTACATAGCTAAAATATATTGCATTTACGCATGGTAAGCTGTCCCTACTTAACTGCAACAAGATACGAGCTGGTGGCCTAGTTGCCTAGTTTATGGAAGGTGCTGCTAGTTGTTAAATTAATCAATGCTTTAGTTGAGATAATTTTTCTGATGGGAAGGCGGGAATTCTTGGCCATTAATCGTGGCACAACAGTGGTAAATCTTTTATCAGCATCTTAATGACTTTAGCATTAGTGCTAACTCTATTATACTATACTAGCTTTGCTGATGATCCGTGGTACGGAGAAACAGTGTCTTGTACATAGCTTTGTTTAGCAGTTTCTAGAAATTATATCTGTTCAATAATGCCAGAGAGAAAATTGCAGTTTAATGAAGAACAACGTCAGAAGTATCCCTTTTTCAGAACAGGACGAAATGGTTTTGAAGCTGAGTGCATTACGTGTGTTTGTATTTGCACAGCGCGCATAGAGGAGTGAATTTGATATTAAGTCCCAGAAACGTCTTTCGCACAGCGTAACCAGGTTGCTATCACTTTATCCTCGCTTGCCATGGATGCTCAAATATACCCAGCAATACAATCATACTTCATAGTTCGCGTCCTACGGGAAGCTATCTGTTGTTCTAAAACGTTTTTTGAAAATTCACTGAGCGAACTCGATTTAGGACATTAAGATATTTGCAATCAAAATTGTGACTGTTTTAATGAGAAAATCAATAATATTGAGAAGTCAAAAGCATCACCTCAGTTGCTGAGGTTGTATCGTGTCTCGCCACAGTGTAGTCAATGATTCAAGATAGAGAATCAGATGTACGTATCAAGCCAAGTTAAATCAGCAACAACAAAACTCAAAGAAGGCAAGGATCGTGAATGTGATTAAGAAGAACATCAAACAAATGCAATTTATTGTAAAATGACACATAAAAGATGTGCAACATATTTTGCAACTTGCAATACCGTTGAATGCTTCAGCGAATTGTTAAAGATTGCACAGCTAAGTTGAGCCTTATGGCTCGTTACGCTAAGGTGGAGAGAATTTTTTCCTTAATGCAGCCACAATGCCCTAAAGGCAAGAGAAAGCTTTCCAGTTGAGTCAGTTTCCAGTCTATTAAAGCTGGTGTACAATTTAAAACATACTTCATGCAAGCTGAAACATCGTCCACACTGGACGTCTTTTTTCAATGCTTAAAACTTATCCATATTTTTCATTTGACCACTTAAATGTTGATAGTATAGTCAAGTAAGTGACGTTCGAAAATTGTTCTCTTTTTTGCTGATGAAAATATGGTAGCACTTAGTTATTCTAATAATTCACAAAGTTTGTAATTGATTTAGAAATCGGCTAACTCAGCCTTAAAATATTCATGCTCACTAAAACACAAATTTGCTCAGTACAAAATTTTCTTAGAGGGAACACTGCCTTGGAGTACTAACTTGCTAGTGAGTGTCGGTCAGACCACATGCCAAGGAATCAACTACAGTACTTTCAGCTCAACGAAGCAATTTCAGTGAGTGAGCAGAGAGCGCCTACTTATCGGTTCCACTTGGCGATAGTATCTTTTACAGTGTATTGTTTATATATTACACGTTTTTACCGACTTAGGGATTGCGGGCCCCCTACATGGGGGGCCCTTGGCTGCATCCCAGTCAGCCCTCCCCCTTAATCCGCCACTGCTATTACGCTATCCCTTTCAGCAACTATAACAAATGTGGCATCCAGGGATGTAGTGGTAAAAAGGAAGTGTTGGAACGCACCTAAAAAAGTAGCCATTTTCAGCAGAACTTCAAACTCACTTTTAAATCAGTATTTAATGAAGTATTCACTTTCATTACACTTATAAACGAAAACATTCAGTTTTTTCCACACATACAACCTGTCTGGGAACTATACACAATAAATATAAGTAAAATTATGCATCTTCAAATCAGGTAACAATGAAAACAGTGTGGTAATGCATTCCCGCATGCAAAAAATGTGGGAACGCCATTCCCAAGCTTCCCCCCACTACACCCTTGGTTGCAAAACAGACCGGGTGTAACTCAGCAGCTATTTGAGAAAGTGACATAACACGTGTGCTGAGCAATCTTCACATTCACCAATACCACCTAATGCAGTATTAACATTTTTGCGCTGACTGCCCAACTTCAGAGAATAACCGCTACGATTTGTTGTTCTTTATACGCCTAATATAACCAAACAACTGTTATAATACTAGGGCACGCTCCCTCTTGCTCTCAAAAATACTGTATACCAGCCGAAAAGTACAATTTACAAGCCACAACTTCTACGTAATTCTCGGATCACAAGTGGTTTATTCAGTGAGTAGAGCGACAATACAATTCAATCGGTTACGTAGCGCGTTTTTGCCAAGCGAGGCAATCATGAAGGACTGTTTCTTTTTCATCTTATCGAGAAAAAAGAGCCTTTGTTATGAAGGTGAACAAGAGTTTCTCTCGATGCGCGATAAGTAATTCACGAGTTTTTTGTTTCCAATGGGTGTGAAATGACACCGACTCTTGACATGGATTATGATGGCCTTAAATCCACAAAAATATCGGCCCAAGATTGGGATGAATAAAATCAGAAAACTATTTTTCATTGTAAATTAAATTCGACAACGCTAACACTTATCGAACAAAATTGACATACTTTCAACGGATGATGCGCTTCGAGGATCATTCGTTGGTACTAGAATTGATGGCTTGTAATATGAAACCATTCCTCACCTCACTTGGCACAAAAGGTAGCTTCGAGATACTGTTTTTCAACACATGGTTTCAACACTGTTTTTGAACACATGGCGACAGTTTGAATTTAAAGATGCGTTTGACCCCTACGCACATGTTGGCACTTCCGAACAGGGACGGATTCAGGGGCCGATCTTTCCCCGTAAAACCTAAGAAAGCAACTTTTTCACCATGTATTTGTACAATTTGAAAAATAATATATCGTAACAAAAGCGGACAAAGTCCCACTCCATGTTCGAATCGCCTCATTGTTACCGATACGAGAACATTCTATTGTCCATTGTTTTGTCATAGCAGGATTGTGTTGAATCCTTCATCTTTTCTACAAGAGAGAAACCATTTTATGACACTACAGGGTTGCCAGATTGGCTTTTTTGACGCCAAATTTGTGAAATTGGGCTTTGTTTAGAGGCAGTTGGAGTCAAACAATATTGTTTGTTTTTTTGGCTTTTTCTTTTCAATATTTGGACTTTTTTGGAGGCAGTTGGCGCATGCTATCAGACTGGTGTTTTGGCTTTTTAAATGTTTTGCTGAAAAGTGTTGTTAGGCTTTTTTAAACAGTGCTTGGTGTATATTCTCCAAAGTTATCTGGAAACCCATAAAAGAATAAAGTGTAGCATATCTGGCAACCGATAATGCCAAAGATTCGAGTGGAAACACTGTAGAATATGTGGAAGATGAAGATTTTGGAAACTCTGTAGAGTGTAGAGGTAATGCTACAACTTTATTCTTCTAAAATGTCCTATAACTAATAAAAATTTTTGAAATTCATGCATACTTAACAGTTTGTTTTCTTTCACCCAGTTTGGCTTTTTTCAGACATGGTTTGGCTCTTTTTCTCGAGAGATATCTAGCAACCTTGTGACACTACTGCAGCAGTCTATTCAAGGACGTGCAGAGTAGAGATGGCACGGGCTGCTAATGGTCCGTTTTTTTGGCGGCCCGATGAGGTTGAACGAGCCGGCAGCTGACGATATTTTTGGGATTTCACCGAGCCGCTACGAGTCGCCCACCAATGTTGAAAAAAACTGTAAAATTATTTTGAGTTGTGTTAGCAGAACCACTCAGTGGCAATAGAAGTGAGTGAAACCGCTTGGCATTGCTTTGCCAATGCTTCATTTTCAGGCAAAGTTACTGTTCCATGTGTGAGCACTCCGTCAGGCGCGACTGGCAGGCACACTTCAAGAAACTTTTCGTGTCTATGGCGACAACTTCTTGCATGGGCGTGGTGGTCAGAAATACTGGTGCTGAGTGGCTTGTTGGAGAGAACGTATTATGCAATGTTTTGATGGCGTGCTATAAGTGTTTTTTTATTTATGTACCAAATTACAATAACTTTACAAGTAAGGTTGAGGGTTTTACGTTTAGAGTTTTAGGTTTTAGGTTTAGGTGATTAGGTTTAGGGTTTAGGTTCATGGTTTTAGATTGAGGGTTGTAGGTTTAGAATTTTAGGTTGAGAGCAGAACCTTCTCCAGAAAGTCTTCCCTAGGGGGACTTACGTTTGTGCGGGGGTCTTGACGTTCTAAAATTGACAAAAACTCCACTGATTTATACAGTGGTGTTTCATATTACAGTTTGGAGCTATGTTTGGAGGGCCTAAGCCCCATAAAGCTTCCCTGTGGCGACGGGACTGGTTGAAGATTTCAAGTTGCGGTTTTATTTTTAGGTTGAGGGTTTTATTTTTAGTTCAGGATTTTAGGTTGAGGGTTTTAAGTTTAGGTCTGGGGTTTAGGTTAGGGGTTTTAGGTTCAGGGTCTTAGGTTTAAGGCTTTAGGCTTACAGTGGGCTACACACTAATCCAAACACGTAACTTTGTATATTCTACTTGCAACATGACATGACCACTTCAACCAATCATGGATACATTTCACAATGGATTAAATATTTTGTGCATTCCAACTGCGTGATTTCAGGCAATGTCCTATTCTTGATTCAATGCAATGTTCTTGTTTGCGAACAATTTAACAGATGAAATGAATAACCTGCCAACCTACATCACGGCAATTGGTCGCGTTTCCCGTCGCTCCTGTGAACGCTCAACGCTGTTATTCGCCGTTATTTTATACCGAGCATTTTTAAGTGTATTTAAGAGTTTGTTCTATATCTTAATATAAACAAAGGAGGCAATCAAACTTAGAGTGCTACTGGAAAGTTGCTAAACAGATGGTGAAAGCCTTCATTTGGTCTTGCTTTAGCTTGGTAACCTCAAAACATCAGCTTGGTTAAGACCGGTTCCCTATATTTTAATTATGTCTAGGTTGATGGTTAGCTTCTTTTCACATGCTTGGTCCAGTTACTTTCGAACTGGACTTCCTCCGGTGTACGAAGTCTCCAGCAGTGATGGAGTGTGGAGACTCGTTTCGAGACCCATTTATGCGAGTCTCGATTTCGAAGGCTTCAGGTCTCAGTGTCTTAAGACTTTGAATACTCGAAAGATAACACTTTGTGAAGCTTCTGTAATTCAACCTATTTTTGACCGATCTGCTGTATCTGCAGATAAGGAAATATCAAAACAGGGTAAACAAGCCAAAAGTTCTAAAATGTTTCAGCTTTGAGGTGCTGATCCTTTTTTTAATTTTCAGCCAAAATTTACAAATTTTCAAGTCTCGATCTCCGATTTTCTAATGAAGTCTCGGTCTCGAAGTTTGAACCAGGTCTCAGTCTTGGAAAATTACTGTTTCGACTACATCACTGTTCTCCAGATATCGCGTTTTGCAGCGACCGTCTCCAGGTGGTATAGAGCAGGCGCGCAACCAGGGGGGAGGGGGCATTTGCCCCCCGAAATTTTCAAAACATTGCATAGCAATTTTGACATCAGAAACGTTCAAAGAATAAAGATGAAATTGTATATTCTAATCATTTTTAAGAAATCTTATTGGAAATTTTCTTTGTGCTACTGGTAAATTATCTCCTCACAAGATTTATCTTGAGACAGCTTATCTGACCGAAAATTTCGTAAATGATTGGTATTTAACCACAAATACGCTGGAAGTGTCAAAACTTGGGAAATTTTTTAAAATGTTCGTATTTTGAAGGCATTTCTTATCTATTTGTTCATGTACTATTTTTTGTTAAACAGGCCTTAATTTGCCCTCATGAAACTTTATAACATTAGAGTACTGTTAAACCGCTCAAATTGCTGAAACTTTGAAATTGGTAAGAGAAATCTTGACATAACAGTTAGTGTCTCGTCAAACCGCTTGTTCTTCTACGGCCTTCTGATTATTTTTGTTAGGGGCAAAGCAGATCACCATTATTAACGTAGTAAATTTCTTAAAAAAACGTTTAGCTACATTTTCGCGTCGAAACCTGATAGTTTTTAACTAAATTCAGGTTGAGGACTGTTTCACGTTTTAGTGTCTTTCTGGGTTGATCGCAGTACCACGGCTTGGGAGAAAGGTTTAGTAAAGTGTCATATGAGTGCTAGTCAAGTGTTGAACCAAACTACCTACTAGACAATATTGGCTCGAAATGACGCTTTATTAGACCCTAACTTTTGCAACTAGTGCAAGTCCTGAAAGCTCATAGCTTTAAACGTGCTTCTAAAAACTTTCACACAACGCATGGATGCCAGAAACAGCCGTTTTGCCCCAAACACACCTGATCCGTTATGCGCCAAAGGAACAAGACACCTGATCCGTTTTGCCCGAAATGGTAGCATTCAAAGATCCCCTCACTCTTGACATAGGCTATCTTTCAAGTTTGGAATATTCATTTGTGATAGAAATTCAAGCACATGCTAAAAGAATAGGGCTAGAACGAGTTTGCTAAAACAAGACGAAAATTAGGCAGGCTTACTACTGTAGTAGCCTATAAATCTGTCACACTAAAGCCATGACTACACTAATTGAGTACGTAACCAGGTGTTTGTATGAGAATACTAATTTTTACTCTGTCCTGATCGTTCCGTCTGCATCTTGATTAAAACTGAAAATTTCTCATTTTCGGAAATGTTGCGAAGATAACTTTTATCTGTGTGTCAGGCTTATGCAGGATCACACGGAAATATTTTCAACTGCAGCAAAATTGTTTGTATGACGTTTAAGGCTGAGTGCAAAAAGCGCAGTCACTCCATTATTGACACATGGGTGGCAAACTCTAAAATCTGTTAACCACTACAAATATCTGGGAGCTGTTCTGGATCCTGAGCTCTCAGATGACAAAGACATTCAGAGACAACTGCGATAAAAATATTGTGCAGCAAACAAGTTGTGAGCCTCTTTTTCCCGATGTTCAAATGCAGTTAAAAATGTACTTTTTCGTTCCTTTCTACGCCCATGTATGCGTCACAATTATTCAGAAAGTCATGCATGCAAAGATTGCCTGTGGCCTATAATTTTAGATGCAGAACTCTATACAATCTGCCTTGGAGAGCGAGTGTTAGTAGTCATGACTCATCACGTTGCATGTAACATTCCTACATTTGAGGCATTATTTAAGAAAAAATATGGGCTTGTTTCTCGAAAGATGCAGAAGGTCTAATAACGTAATGGTTGCCTGCTTTGACGCAGTCAGATTGTTTATATTCTTCCTTATTCTTTGAACACTACAACTGCATTTTACTTTGTGACTGAGTGCTCGGACATTGCAGTGTTTGTTCGTTTGAGGGTGTGCATGTCAATGCATTCGTACTTTGGCTGTGCTTGACCAGTTTAGGAATTAGCGTCCCACTCTGCAGTAGGATTGTACCAAGTGAGCAAATAGTGTTAAGAATGCGTCTGTAAACCTGAGGCTCGGCTTCCAACGCCGTTACAAACCGTTCTGTTAAATAAGCTTCTGTAGCCCGGTGCCAGGCGAAATTTCTGACCTATTATTTTTTGTCAGTTATTTTGCTTCTCAGAGTAAAGGAATAAATCTTGGCGACTACTTTTTTGATGTGTGTTGTGTCAATTAAAACTTTTTGGTTGGATGTCAGATAACCACAACAAGCTTCAGTACGGGAATAAGTAAAACCAGTGAAAAATATTGGACTTAATCTTAGACTTCAATTATTTTTCTATTTCTAACTGTAGCATAAACCCTAACCCGACACGCTTAAGTAAACACCAAATCCTAAGCCCTAATCGTCAGTTTTCTCAGCGTATTTGCTATGTTGAATGTTGCTCTGTGCATGCGCATGTGGCGTGAAGTCAGAAATTTCGCTTGACATCGGTGATTCAGCCTCCAACGCTGTGGTAAAACGTTCTGTTTAGTCTGTTTTTATTAACCAGCATTGTGCAGGATGTGTTTGTCTGCGCTATGGACTTCGTGCCTGCGGGCAAAAATAGATTATTATTATATGTGACTGTTTGCGAAAAAGTTGTACCAAGGTTGAATAAGCACGATGACGTCATCGAATGAAATTTCATGAAAATTGCCCCCCTGAAATGAAGACCTGGTTGCGCCCCTAGTATAGAGCAAGAGATCTTTTGATAGTCTTTCCACAGATGTTTCGACTCGCTTCGTGGACAAGTGCCTTCTGAACGCTTGCGTTACATCGCGAAGGAAGAGTTGTCCATGCGAACAACGTGGCTGGCCCAGCTCGAGAACTATAGCTTCGATGCAACTTTGGAGCACCTGAATACCTCTCTTCCCATTTTTCGATGGGTGCCGTCAAGTCACGTGACATGATGACGGCGTGGTCAGCAGTCAGTTTCTATAGTAGCTTTGGTGGCGACCAGAGATGAGCGGAGTCGCATTTCTTCGACTCCGCTCCTGTTTCTGGCTAAAAGTTCCTGCAACGACTCCAAAAATTTTGAAACATCAACTCCGACTCCTGTTAATACTTCAAAAATTTCCAAGAAACTCATATCAAAAAGGTAGTATCTATTGTGCCTCATGAAGCAAAAGTTATTTCGCTGGATTTGTCTATTTTGCCTTTATTCGAACACGATCGGTTGAAGTGGTCATGTGACAAGTACATTACAGAAAGAGGCAACATTTTAGGGTTTGAGGTTATGGTTTAGCCTATACTTCAAACATGTACACAAGAAGCCACTAACAACTTGCCAGCGCTGAAATTATGACAATACTTGTCCATGCATGTCACTTTCAAACTAACCTTTGCAGACGTTATGATAAACTGAGGAGGAGGTCATGCGTTCCAAACTTTTCATGCATTTAGAACAAGTCATATGACCTCTTCAAAAAATCGCGTGCAGCTATTAGCTAATTAGATGCAGAACATCTTTTGCATCACAAGGAAAAATAGGCACTGCTTGTCAAATATACATTTTTAATACTATGGGTTCTACAAGAAGACAGATTTTTAGTCTACAAGGTCGGCAGCTGATCACCTGCTTTATAAATATTGATTCATTCTTTAACCATGTGCCCAGATAAAACTTTGAACTATCACTGTGCCAAACTAAGGTATTAACATGAATGTGAAAGCAAACCCTACTAACTAAATCAACAAGATGAAAATTCACGCCCGTAACCAGCTTGGGACAACAGGGAGGCGAAGAGTTTGCTGAGAGGGGCCCAAATTATTTAAACTATGTCCAACACATTTTTTCAGCGGGGACGAAAGAGTTCCCAGAAGTATCACAGCCCCCTTGCGCCTCCCCAAGTTACGCACCTATGAACATTACACATAACTTACAATCCCTTTCAATTTAACGAAGCAGTAGAGCTGCAAAACAACATAAGGTTATATTTAAGCTACAACTATCATGATTCATGACGAACTGCTAAGTTTGTTCAGGATAGATCCACAGTGGGAGCAGAGTTTAGCATATGCAAATTGAGGGTAGACTAGAAATCTGCACGATGCAGATAAATCGTGTGTTGTACTGCTGCACACTATGTCTAACATGCCACCTGCAGGTAAAAATCCTATCACTAGTTTATTGGTCATTTTGTCACACTGTTGTATTCTTAGTTTGTTTTGTTGACCATTATTTTTGTCATGTGTCTTGTGCTTTTGCCCACATCATTAGCCCAGCATTTTCATAGTTGCTGCATGGATTCCTAAATTCCCAAACCGCATTGTCACTTATACAACATTTAGAATAGGCACTAACCCCTAAAACCATCATTAGTGGTAAAATTCTCGGTTCTCCCACCCAGTTGTGAAATGCTTGGCACTCCCACATTCTATTTGAATAAGGACTGAAGATGTGTTTAAAGATGTGAATAAGGAATGATGTGAATAAGGACTGAAGATTTGAATAAGGACTGAAGATGTGTTAGACACGAAACTAGTTTTCTTGTGCAAATAAATTGCAATATAATTTGCTTGTGTGCGTCACTGCTGTGACTTAACTATTATTGCTTCTTCATGTGAGCCAGTTGTTCCAATCACTGCTAGGCCGCACTCGATCTCGGGGCAGATTTTGAGCAGCCATTCGATTGTCTCATCGTCCAGAACCGTCAGGTCGTGCAGTCTATGAGAAGTTCGATGGATTGGACATTGCAGGAAAACATGGTCGACGGTTTGTTCTTCGGCGCCACACCCACAGGCCGCAGAGGCCCACAGCGATCCGGTGAAGCGTTGGAACGTTCGCAAGGCCGATTGGAAGCGCTTTTGCCTTCTCACAGGTGAATCCGGTGAGAGATTGCCATCTCCGGACAGATTAAATATTGAGAGGGCATACCAGGATTTTTCGAGAGCCTTCTGTCCGCGGCCAAACAGTGTAGGCTATCCCATGTGACCGTCGGAAGAAAATGTGCCCATGCTGGGACAAAGAGTGCGAGACCTTCTATCGCTGCTTCATCCAAGCCCCAGTGGGGACTGCCTTCTATAGAGCCACTCGTCCCTACCATCTCGTCTAGAACAGAAGAATCAGGAGCGATGGGAGGAAGCTGTCAATTCCATCGACTTCTCGCACTCCAGCCGCAAGGCATGGAAAATCATTATCAAACTCTCTGGCAGGTCTGGACGCTTCTCTCGCCTGTGCCCCGTCTCGGCAAACTCCATCGCCTCGCAACTCGTGAAGAACGGGGCACACAGGACCGGGGATCGCGAGTCCACCAGGCTCGTCAACAAGGAGATGTCCGACCTATGGAAGATTCCAACACCTGAGGGTCACAGTATCTCTGAGCCCTTTAGGCCGGAGGAGCTTGCCACTGCCCTCAGACGCCTGAAGCCAGGAAAGTCTTCGGGATTGGATTCCATCTTCCCGGAGTTTATACTCACGCCGGGGCGGCTCTCAAATCTGCATGAGCCAACTCAAAATCACAAAGATCTGGAGAAGAGCACTAATAGTTGCGATCCCTAAGCCATAAAAGCCGCTGGGGAACCCAAAGAACAACCTCCCGTATCCAGTGGCGTAACTAACTGGGGGCAAGAGGGCGAGATGCTTCCCCCTGCAAGCTAAATGTAAAAACTGGGCCCCCTTTAGTTGACATTTAGTATTCTTTTTAATTTGTTGTTTCTTTTGCGTTTTTTGAGGTGTTTTCGTTTTTTATCCAGTATGGACATACACGACATCCAGAGATTCACAATCATTTCTTAACCTTTTTCTGAGTTTTGGCTAATGGCCCCCCCCTACGGTAACCACT
>Ga0210059_1010072_pt1 | contig 14655 bp, 11 predicted proteins | sample Ectturendosymbi2_FD_188042 | JGI IMG/M metagenome (GOLD analysis project Ga0210059, IMG submission 188042) | Ecteinascidia turbinata endosymbiont from Florida, USA - Sample 2 (SPAdes) (version 2) | ecosystem: Host-associated > Tunicates > Ascidians > Unclassified | place: Key West, Florida...
TGTGCAATCACAATGCGTATTCGACTGTGCAATCACAATGCGTATTCGACTGTGCAATCACAATGCGTATTCGACTGTGCAATCACAATGCGTATTCGATTGTGCAATCACAATGGGTATTCGATTGTGCAATCACAATGGGTATTCGATTGTGCAATCACAATGCGTATTCGATTGTGCAATCACCTACCCACGCCAACCCCAACTTTAAGTGCGACTACGCGCCCAAGTCAAGTCCGTTTGGCCGAAAGCTTCCCATATTGACAGTAAGCATTTTTTGTATTGTTTAACAGCATTCTTACGGACCAAGCAGGTTGTTGCTTGTTAAATATCTTATATTGTTCAAAAGACAATGTTTCCACAAAATTAGAATTTGACAAACGAGAACTGAACATTGCAAATTGTGAATGGATGTGTCATCCAGGTGTTGCCTTGAGCGAATTTTCTGAAACAGCTACCACTAACTGGCAGACTTCTAGATGGGTAAAAAGATTCCAAAATCATGGGATCTGAAATAATTGAAGCGGATTAGCTGAAAGAATTTAAAATACGTGAGGGACTCAGCCTCAGAAATGAAGAATCAACAACGTCTGCACAAACTATGACCTCATAATGTACAACTTTTCGACAATTTGAAAACCTTGCACAACCGCCCAAAAGTTTCACCGAAAATGATCTGGAATTCAAATGAAACTGTATAGTAAACATTAGAGATACATCCAACGTGTATTGATATAGGCACAGTAAACACTAACGGATACACCCTACATACATTGACATATTGGCTCAGGTGGAAGAATAGCTGAACAGCTGTAAACCTTTTTGTTGTGTTTCCACACAAGTGATTTAAGAAATATTGTGAGTTGTTTGTCATTTCGTATTTCAAGAATTATGACCAACTTCACTATAAAAAATTTTGAACGATGCGAACAGTTGTTTATACGTAACTTAACACTGCGAAATAGCTTTGGCAAAAGCACTCGTGCTGATAACCTACTATACCAATATTTTGTTGCAGCGCATCCCCATGTTTCATAAGAGCATGACATAAGAGTCGAGACAACTCCCCGTTGAAATACGACGAAAAAATAATGGACCTTGACCTTGTATTTCAATATCGTACAAAGGAGGAACAATAATTGTTCATGTATCAATTTGCATTTAAGGATCCGAGCGACGAAATCAAACACTTCAAACTTCAATACAATCTCATACAAACCCAACCAAAACAGACAAAACGTGGTTGTTGGTTCATAATGAATCAGTTGCAACATAATGATACATATGCCATTGTTTCAAAAAAGTACCCACTTGGAAAATGCCACATCCTCGCAGCAGTGGTCCCAGATATAGGCATGGATGATGTGGAACATGGAGCAATCATGTTGGAGGATGACAACGTTAAATTATTGGAAACTAGGAAACTTCCACACCTATTCAACTCCGTCTCACTGTGTCCCTGGTGCAAACAAACTTTCACACAAGCGATTCTGGAGCAGTATTTTTACAAACCCGGGTGGATTTTTAGATGGTACAAAACTACATACCCCTAAAATAGTATTGGAGGGTTCAATATCTTGCTGGCTGTTGTGTGCAGTCTACTTTCGTCTATTGTTAAAAACAGTTATCCGAACCCCAACTTAGTTGGGTCGCAAACAGGTGCCAGTTGTCCCGCCTGGTAGAAGAGGTGAAATGGGTTTGCCGTTTGTGAAGGACCACCCTATCTCCATAACTCCAGCGGCTTATTGGAGCAAACTTCCCTTAATAGGGATGTTAGTCAGGGTTTTACCATTTTCGCCAAATGATTTCGCACCCGAGCGAAGGACAATTTAAATCGATTAGTGTTGTTGGTTGATTCTTGTCGCAATGTATTTCTATTGCGTGTATTCAGTCATGGCTTTCAACTAATAACCTGCCAAGCGGCCCTCTGATGAAGTGCCATTCGATGCAGAGGTAGGGCCGTTTGCAGTGAACATTGTGGAAGCCAAAGATCAAATAATAAATGATGGCGTTTTAATGGATTGTTACCTACAGGTGGAAAGAACTGTGTTTACGTCGTTGTACAGTTGGAGGCAGTGAGTGAGCAGTGAGTGAACACTAAGGAGCACGACTCAGTTAATTTGTGTGAAATATTTTATACGTGACATCAGCCTGGATGGGTTAAACGTAGGAGAGTTCAGCCAAAACAACGGCAATATTATTTCCTGGAATATTCGTGTGGGGTGGTAAAAAAACATTTCACGTCCTATGGTAAAAATTATGTCTTTTAGTAGAACAAGTTTACCTACCAGACTGACTACTACAATTGCAATATCTAACAGTGGTTGAAAAGCAGAGACTATCAGTTAAAATAGCAGCATTGTACCCATGAGAAGTGCTGAGATTATTGGTGGTTAATTTCGACAGTTCTCTTGAAAACACGTAGTGTTGACCACATTCGATTCAGCTTTAGAACAAAGCTTCACACGACCATGATATCTTCTCCAAACTCCCATGCACTTCAGGCAACCCTCTCAGGTACTTTGGTTGCTTAGCGTTATGTAGTGCATGGTTGCTTAGCGTTATGTAGTGCACAGACTGTAAATGCAACTGCTAGGTTGTTTCAGACATTTTTCTCCAATTGCCAGATTTATTCTGTCGCTGCAGTGGCCTTTTCTGATTCACTGACATAGACACATTAGTGGTGGCCATGCATTAGGTTTTGGAACAATTTCAAACGAAACCCCTGAACAATTTGCATTGACGAGGCATCCCCAACCAGGAATTTCGGTTGCTTGAACATTGTGTATGATTCTCAAGAGGAACACTGAACAAATGTTTCAAAAATGGCTTTTAGTTCAATACCAAAATCTGGTAAGGGTTAAGTGTTCTTTCATTAGGATTTGCGCTTACTGTATTGTGTTTTCGCGTATACTTTGGATCATGAATATTGAGAAATCATTATTCAAAACTGCAGTCAACGTTCGTTGTTTAAATATCTTTAACGTTTTGCCATTGTCGCAACATATTCGCTCTAGAATAGAGCAGGGGTGTGCAACAGGCGGCTCGCGGGCCACAACCCGGCCCGCCAAGCCATTTAATGCGGCCCTTGCCAACACTGATTTTTCCCCATCATGCATGAAAATCCTAATGTGCGTGAAAAAACTGAAGTGTACATTAAAAACTAAATTTTTCGTGTGGCCCAGCTAGATATCTGAAATTGGTTATATGGCCCACCGACAAAAAATGTTGCACACCCCTGGAATAGAGTATAGCAACGATGCCAATATTTTCCCTGATGGGGTACTGCTTTTGTTCAAGAATTTACGGTGCCAAGACTATCGGCCGAACTGACAGTCGCAGCAATCTCTAACACACTACATTAAAACTCGTGTAACGATTTTCCTCCATTGCTGCTGATGGTGCAATCCCTGATGTCATGCTTACGTTAAACCTTTCACGGCTTAACGATTGGTCGATTAAAACTTTTGTTCCGTTAACTCATTTCGGACAGAATGTTTAAGAATAGGCTAAAAAACTGTTACGGTGAGCATTAATACAACTGAGACAAATGACCAAAATGTTTCAGCGAAAGAAAAACATCGGACATAAAAGATTTGTGTGGTGGCTCCACATAGCCGAGTTCGCACTTTAAACTGTGAAGAAATCTTACAAGTAAACCCAAGGTGTACTTGAAGAGGACGTTTGGAAAGAAATGAACAACTGAAGCGAAACATGTTAGCTGAGCAGCTTGGATAGTAGAACTTCTTTTTTCACCATATCGTAGGCCTTTTCTATATCAATAAATACAGCCAAAACGTTGTGTTTGTTCCCCAGGGACTTCTGAATTGCGTCATGGAGACGGAGGATATGCTCCGTTGTTTTGCGGTGCTGCCGGACTGCGAGATATGAAGAACATTGTGATACTCTAAAAACCAGTTGAGGCGACATACGATAATTTTTTCGAAAAGCTTACAAACATTGCTGGTCAGGGATATTGGGCGGTGGGAAGACGGTGAGTGCGAAGGTTTGCCAGGATGGAGGAATTTTGCCGGTGAGCCATATTGTTAAACAGCTGCTGCATCATGACTTTCAACGATTTTATGGCCATATGTTTAAACATTTCGTAGCAGATGTTGTCCTGTCCAGGTGCAGTGTTCTTCGTGTCTTTGATAGCGGAGAGAAGTTCATTAAGGGAAAAGGCTTGATTTAGATGTGTATCGATTGGAATCGCATGGTACAGCTCATGATGCAACAGTCGTGTTTTGATTGGCAGGGTTACGTTAACAAAACGTGGCGGATAATTTAAACTGCTGGAAAGAGCGAATTGGTTTGCGAGCATGTTGGATTGGTGTTGTTTATTTTTGGCAGAAATACCTTGTGCATGCAACGTTGGAACGAAATATAGGGAGAGGTTTCCGGAAAAGCTTTTTATTACCTTCCTAACTTTTGCGAGATTAGTGATGGACGTTAGATGAGCAAAATTGTCGCCAGGAGGACGATTTTGCCTAGAGAATTACCCTTCTAGCCTTTGCTCTGCACCGTTTGAAAATGATAATGTCACGCAAAAGCCAGGTCTGTTTCATACTGTTGAAGGCATGCTTTGTTTTTGACAGCGATGTCACACTGCTTATTCCACCATGGAACAGCAATTTTGAGAGACCTCTTTGAGGAATAGCTTCCAGAGCAGCTTTGCGAACACTGGTTTCAAAGAGGTCAGTAAGCATATTCCAGTGAGATGGAGAATGAACGTAAAATTAGATCGCAAGCGGCGCTAAACTTCTGCCAGTCTGCCTTGCCGAAGTTCCATTTCGGGACACCAAAGTCTTCCGGCATGGTGTTCGCTTTTACTGCCGTTAAAACATCCGAGTGGTCGCTTCCCAAGAACGCGCTTGTAACTGTGGAAGTGCATGAACGAGAGCAGGGGTTCTTAACCTTTTTTCTCCAATTACTCAGTTTGTAGTGGGCCAACTCTCCATTTCCCACCACAGCATCGGTCTTTGACTAAATCGATTTTAACCCATGAAGTGTTTAGTACGTAAATGACCTAACAACAGTCTTGTAAAGTAAGTCAACATTTGGATGTGATGTGTTAAATTTTGAAGCAGTGGTTCTACTGTCCGACCGGTCATTCCCCACTTGGCAACTCCGCCATTCCCCACCAGTGGGGAATTCCCCACAGGTTGAGAACCACTGAGCTAGAGACTCGTACCAAGTCTAATAAGCTCCATGCGTTACGTCCAGAGAGTGAAAGATGGGCAGGCGTAGTAGTAGTATTTAACAACTAAATCGTGAACGTCGAGAGCTTCCAAAGATCTGCCACTGCAGTATGTGTACACGCTTCCCCACGTCCCGTGATGGGCGTTAAAATCACTAAGTTGGATAAAAAATCAAGGGAGGCAGAGGTTAAGGGGTTGGAGGGGGGCTTGTAAATGTTAAACCGAGCATTGCAATGCCTACAACTTCAAGATTGCTGCTGCCTGGAAGTGCGACATCAATTTTTAAAAAAACTAAAGATGTCTTGACGCAAACCATTAGGCCACCACCTTTTCCTTTGGAAGGTCGGTCTTAGCGAATTACATGAGTGTGGGGTGGAAGGCTGGTACTTCGGTGTCAAATGCAACTCCTGGATGCATAGGACTTCAGGTAAGTCGTCTAGTGTGGAAGGGTAGTTTTTGAATTCATGCTATTTCTTAAAGATGATGGAGCGGGAAATCCATTGTAATATTGTAAAACTCATCGTTAATTAGAGAAAAGTTTTAACTGTTCGGTCTCTACAGGTCGGCCCATGCGGTCACCCGCTGCCTTAGTAATAGGTTGGAAAAATCAAGTTGTTCAGTAATAATAAGCTCGTCTTGAACTGGTGGGACACCAGGGGCATGCGGAATTGGAGCGGCACAATAACAGGTCTTGCATGTGTACGATCCACTGTCTTTTTCGGGAGAGGGGGAAAAGCGGATTGTGAAACTGTACTGGAGGACTTCTGGGCAATTCTATGTGCTTTACATACATCAGCATACGACAGTTTCGCCTCTGTTGTTAGTTTAAGGATTTCAGTTTCCCGTTTGTATCTCGGGCAGATTTTATCATTCGCGCAGTGACCGCCTCCACAGTTGCAGCAGCGCTGCCCTCGCTATACTTATGTTCGCCACCGCAGATTGAGCAGCGCAGTTCACCTCGGCAAGTATCCAATTTTCACCTCACCAGGGAGGTTAGCAGTAGTAAACTGCAAAAATATAGATTTAGAATCCTTCAACTCAGAAAAATCACTACTTTTGAAACGAAAACGTTTCACAAATTTAACCCCTTGACTTGCAAGGCATGCCACGAGATCGTCTGTGGAGATATCTAAAGGCACGTTATACAGTAGATCACGCCCAGTGCTACTAACGGTTGCAACGAACTCGCCGCTATCTCGACTGAGACAGCACCATCTGTCAGCTTCGTGCATTGTAGAAGCGTAGTCATCTGCTGCACACTGCAACATTTTGCAGATTGCATTTCTCAACAGAGAGCAACACTTGTACGAGCCTATACACTTTAAGGCAGTTATGAATAAACACAGGGCTATAATTAACTCGCTGCCTGTCTTGCTTGCTAAAACCGGGAGCAATTCCACGGCTTTTGTTCTGTTTGCTGCAACTTCCACCGGAGCCAGCAGTTGAATCGGTTTTCGATTTTCGCTTTCTCGGGGCTCGGAAAGATTGAGCATCCCTATAATACTCCGACGTGTCTAGGTCATCGTCGTCTATCTCCGGGCGCGAAGCGCACCCGCCTACTATACTTCTAGCACGTTCGAGGAAAATGGAATATCTCCACCCTAATAAGAAAAGAACTCACGCCAATGAACAAGCGGAAAATGGAAAAATTAACGCCGAGACGAATTCACACGGCAATAAGCTCTCTACGCGGACAAACGCTTTTCACGAACTTTTTCACGCCTGTTGCAACCACCAACCTTTGACCGTCACTGTAACGTACACCGAACTGAACTCCTTGAACATAGATATTATTAAGGGGGGTTAATGGCACTTTCTGACATCATGTCTTGTAGTGCCAGGTCACTTCTAAAACTTGTCTAGATGTGTTTTCTCGCTTCTTTGACGAAAGCGATGACACTTTTCGCGGCATGTGCGTTTGAGGATTTGCGTTGTTTCAAAGGTGATGCCCAGGTCATCGATGGCCTGCTTGAACCGTTGTCGTGCCTCACGATACTTGGAGCAAGTTCTGAGGAAATGGTCCACAGTTTATGGGACTGCGCAGGTATCGCACAGCCCGTCAGAATGAGGTTCGATACCGAAAAGATGATGGTTAAGCTGGCAGTGTCCTGTAATTAAAATCGGAAAATAGTAGGAGTGTTGATTTGTTTACCAGAGATGGCTTCGATAAGGAAAAATGGCCTTGTAGGCACTTCCCTTCGTGTCAGTTCTATAGTGATTTTCTCAGTTTGAAACAATGTTCGGAAATAACGGGAAGCATATCGGACAAATTCAACCGAGTTTTAACATGTTTGGATAGAACGTCATGGAGTGTTTGAGCTGAAGGTTCTGCTGTAGAGAGTTTTGTCAGGTGGTCTGCTAACTCGTTTCCTGGAATATTTTGATGAGCAGGTACCCAAAGGAACTTGATCTCGTTAACCTGTGACTGAAAGGGTTAACGAGAAGGACCATTTTATTGGTGAAACTATGTTTTTTTCCATTGCCAATTTGTGATGGATTGCAGTGAGCTCAGACTGTCCGTAACAATGACAGCCCTGACTATTTAACGACTAGATTAAGTACAAGGTTTGAAGAATGGCAAAAAGCTCAGAAACGAAGGAAGTGGAAAATTGGTTTATTTGCGGTTTTCATCTGCTTCGTAAATGCCGCAACCTGCTTTTGTAAGTATTTTTGAGCCATCTGTGTAAATTTTGACAAACTGATAATACATGCTGTGTAAATGCGATACACAAACAGGTGCAATGAAGACAGACCGAGTTTGAACAAAATACAGGAGCGTGAGATCGACAGTATGAATTCTCAACCACGTAGGAATATGAGAATTGCAGTGTTTCACCAGTGAAATTGACGTGATTCGACGCAAGATTTTGTGAACACATTGAAGGAACAGAAATCGGAGAAATCTGGGAATCTCTCGCCAGCAGTCTTTTCGATTAGTGACATGCAGGGATGAGCACTGAATGTCAATAGGTGGGCTTCATATTTTAAGCATAGCTGCTTGTGTCTGAGAAACAATGACATTTCATTGCATGCGTGCTGTAGACACTACTGGAGTGCTAGGCATGGCTCCAATGCACAAACGCAGTGCATCATTTTGTGTTCTAAGGGTTTTAACATATTAGAAGAGAAAAATAAAGCCTCCAAGCCATACTCTATCACAGATCTAAATAACGACCTGTATATTGTAAGCAGTGGTCCCTTAAGTGCCTTTTAACATAAGTATAACATTCAGGCGAGCCCGGCATTTAGCTGCCACTTTTTGTATGTGTACTGGATTTTACATTCCTAAGTATTTGTACTCAATTTTCATGGGAAGCTCAGCATTGTCCTGTGGTAGCAACTTAATTGGTTGCGGTTTACGTTTTTTCCTAAATAATACAGCAGATTTTGCAGCAGAGATGTTAAAAACATTTTCATCACACCATTTGCATGCTGTTGTCAATGATCTTTGACAAAAGCTGGATTAAGAGTGTTATATCCGAACCACATTCCCAGAAACAAAAGTCATCTGCGTACAATGCAGAAGGAGAGGTGATTTTGTTTGGTAAATCGTTGATCATCAAGGAGAAAAGTACAGGGTTAAGGACACTTCCTTGTGGGTCCCGTTTTCCAGGAGTAGTCATTGACAAAGAAGATCCAACTAACTAACTTGAAAATGCGATTTGATAGAAAAGCGATTTGATAAATAGAAAAGAACTGATGAACTGAAACATGCGACCTGTGATTCCAAATTTAAGCAGTTTTAAAAGTATATTTGATCAATAAATATGGCCAGGACGTTGTTTGCCAAAGATTTGAATAATGTCATGGAGACGGAGAATATGACCTGTTGTTTTTCGGCGCTGCCGAAAGCCAGACTGTGTGAAAGACAAAATATTATAATATTCTAAAAACCATTTGAGGCGACACACTACCATTTTTTCGAGAAGTTGGTCGGTATGAGGAAGGCATTTGTGAAGATTTGTTCGCTTTTGGGATAGGAACTATGACGGAGTGCAGCCATGCTGGTGGAATCTTTCCTGTGAACCAGATTGTTGAATAACCGTAGCATGATTTCTAAAGAGTTTGCAGACATGTCTTTAAACATTTCGTAACAGATGGTATCAAGTCCGGGTGTAGTATTTTTTGTTTCCTTGATTGCAGAGACGAGTTCTTCATATGAAAAGGCGTGTGTCTTTCGATAGAGTATGTGACAGTGTGTGTTGCAAGTTTCGCTTTTTTGCTGGTAGGGTGGAGTTAAAGAAAAGCGCAGCATAGTTTGAAATACTGGAGAGAGCAAACTGGTTTGCAAGGATGTTTGCTTTATGCTGGTTATTTTTGCCAGAGATACCATTTGCTACTAACGTAGGAATGTGATGAGACCGGTTTCCCGAAAAGCTTTTACTTTCCAATTGGACGTAAGTGAAGTGCAATATTGTTGCCAAGATGAAGTTTTAGCTTCGGGAATGACTCTCAAGCCTTAGCTCTGCATCTCTTGAAAATAATAATATCACATTTCATTCTATTAAAAGCCTGTTTTTTGTTTCTAACTGCAATATCACTGTTTATTCCACCATGGTACAGCAATTTTACGGACGACCCTTTGATTGAGGAACGGCTTCCTGTGCGGCCTCACGAACACTGGTTTCAAACAGTAGGAGTACTCCAAAGAAATAGATACTGAACTCAGTGTTTGGTCCAATAACTGCTGAATTGTAGCCAATCGGCATTGGAAAAATTTCCATTTTTGACATCTACTACAGCCCTGCCGTTCCCGTTCGTGCATTTACTGCCCCACATTCCGTGATAAGCGTTGAAATCACCGCAAATAATCACTCTTGCAAATTTTGATAAGTCGAAAGTTGTGGAAAGCAAATGATGGAAGATTATAGACAACAGAAACCATGAAGGGTAACACCGAGGATCTCAAAGATTCTTGCCGGTGGGAAGGGTCACAACGATTTCCGAAAAATCGAGTGATGATTTTACACAAACGATTAATCCCACCTTTGCCTCGGGAAGGAGGTCGATCTTTGCGGATTAGAGGGGTAGTGTGGAATAGAAGGCTGGTATCTCGACGTTAGGTGAGATTCCTGAATGCAGATTACATCCGGTAAGTTGTCCGTCCAAGGTTGTGAAAATATTTTTTAAATTCAGGCCATTTCTTAAAAATGGACCGGGCATTACATTGCAAAAGCCATTGTTAACTAGTGAATTTTTAGCTGCTTGGCATCTACCGGTAAACCCATACGTCCACCAGCTGCCTCTTGAACCGCCCCCATAAAAGCGCCGCAAGGGGCGGACCGCCCCCTCTAAGCCACTGTTCTCTAATCTACTGTTTGTCGATCCAGGAGCTTTTCTTGCGTTTCTCGCAGAGGTTTGTTTAAACGATTCTGGCACAAGACAAAATGACACAATCGATGTGTGTCAATAAACCTGAACAGACTGTCGCTGAAACACATGTCGCTGCAACACGGTTCTCAACACGCTTATCAACTCACTTGATGTCAAATTTTACTGATTCACTACACGGTCGATTGATTGAGTGTTGGGTCGTTGTTGACGTCTGATCGTAGTCCTCATATGAAGTTATAGAACTTGGGGAGTATGGTGGCTGACTGTGGGCAAACGTGTGGCTGCGGTGAGCTCTTAACTTAAACCTTTTCAAAGTTCTCTGTAAGTTTTGTACCTCTAAGAAACATTTCTGTGTAAACATACCAAATGTGTAGATGGATTTGTGCTCGTCAAAATGGATTTCCGTGTGGTGTAGAAAACATAATCCAGCTCGGTATTCTTCAGCATGGGTTCCCCGGAACCCTAGTGTCCAGCAAAATATGTGGTGGGGTTACGTGAGTTCTAAGGGTTCCTCGTTTTTTTTAAGGAAAGATTTCTTGCTTCAGGATGTTGATGCGTCATTAGAGGTTGAGTGCAGTTAATAGCTGAAAAAGAAATATTGATAGTTGTTGCCCCTTGAACTTCCAGTTACTCAAAAGTATAACCTTGGGAACTCTGTTCCCAATATAGTAATCATTCTGCGGATTTTCTTCAAATCGCCGTTAGTGTTGCTACCTGTGAGAGGGGTTTTTCGAAACTAAAACTGATCAAGAATTGTTTTTAGATCAGTATGAGCACCTTGCAGTTGCAAAATCTTTCCATGCCACACTGTCTATAGAGCCATGTGACAAATGAAACGACTTTTTACATCGAGTTGTGTATTTCAAGCATACCATACTTGAGCATGCGAGATTACTGTAATATTATAATGTTGCACAAACTAGTTATTACAAAGCTTTAAGAGCCAGTCACTGTGCAATACGTATTTTTATGGGCTTCGGGGGCGCCAAAGTCAGGGGCGCCAAAGTCAGGGCCGCCCCGTGCAGCCCTCACTCTAGGCTACACCACTGCTAGAGAAGTCCATTTTCCCAGCCACAGTTGGGCATTTCGCGGTATCAGCGGTACATTCACTATTTATGTTCACCACCGCAGTTTGAACATCGTTCCTACCTCTGCAATGACTTGCTATATGTCCGAAACGGTTACATTTGAAGCAATGTAACGGCTCGAGAATGAACTGCTTCACTCTGAAAAGCAAATAGCCAGGCTTACCTCAAACTGCAAAAACACCGATTTGGAATCTCTAAACGCAAGAAGATTCCTCACATTTAAAAGGAAAACGTTGCACAAAAGTAACCTTTCGACCTGCAAGACCTTCTGCGATTTCATCCGTGGTAATTTCCAACGGAACGTTATAACACCCTTAACTCCAACGGGCTTAAGGGAACTGGTTTCAACTTCGACGGTCTTACTGTGGTCTGAAAGGTTCTTGCAACTTTAAAGCGTTCACCTGCTGCGCACTGAAGCACGTTACAATTAGACTGCCATTACTCAGTGGAGTGCAAGCTTTGTACGGACCAATACACTTTAAGACAGTTGTCTATTAAAATCGGACTGTGTCCTTTCAAAACTCTGTCAGTTTTGCTTTGCAGAACAACCGGTAGCAGTCCTACCGCATTGTTCTGTTTGCTGGAAGTAGGGTCTAGACTCTAGACCATTATTTTGAGTCTAGTTGCGATTTCCGCTTTCTTAGTGACCGAAACGACTGCGCATCCCTATAGTAATCAGGCAAGTCGAGTGTCTCGTCCTCCATGGCACAATGCACCTATTTTCCAAAACCTGAACTCGGTCGTTGAAAGGAATGGATACCTTACACTAAAAACTAAAGCAATAAGAAAATGGAAATGGAAACTCAAACGAACAATAAGTATAAAAAAACAAAAAGCAAGCACTCAAGCTGTCACAGACAAATTCCCCAGAACCTCTCGCACAAATCGGACAACCAAACTCCGCGACAACCCTCCTCAGCTGACAGAAACCAACAAAGAACTACAAAGAACTGCTGTACAACTGAACATGACCCGCAAACCAGAGTTGTATCACGTCGACAGGAATGCCGCGCTGATTGCCCGCATAACAGCACAAACAATCACGTAGGGCGGCGCAGTCGTTTATGTCAAGAAACGAACGTGTTAATTGCCGGAGCTGCCAGGTTGATATTTCACTGCCGATGGCACTTGAAACGCGATCAGCAGGACGGAAAAGGTTGATGTGATGGGGAGAGAGTAGGTGGAGGTGTGCGCAGGGACGGATTTACGCAAAGGCCATGGCCTAGAGCCCCGCGCTTTTGGGGGCCCCGCGCAACGATCTTTTCTATGACGACTCAATGTTAACTAAAAATTTGCAAAACTGCGCATAGGCATAACTTCACAATTTGCCTCGAAACGGGCGGAAATGCAAATGTCTAGTCTACTCTGGACTCTTGTCAGTACAGTAACAACGTGACAATATTGTGCATCTGAGCGTGAGAGATTCAGGCCATCTGTATGAAAGCGGCTACAAAAAAAGAATGAAAAAGGAAAAAGCGGTACTTGACGTTCAATTTCCACTGAGAAAAAAGCTCGCAACAACACAAGACCGCCAGCTACTGCAAAACTCCGATAAAAAGCAAGATTGTCAGTTTTGGATCCTACGTTTGGTTGTTTTTACCAGATTTCACGCAAACAGAGATTGCTTGCTGAAACTCTATATGTTAGTAAAATCAGCTAGAACAGTTTCTTGCGAGCTTCACTGGGGAAAACGTGTCTACATTGCGCTTACTTCGTGGTTAACTGAGGGTGTTGTGACAATACTTTGCTTCTGTGCAAAACTTGTCTTCATGCTGTATATCATCGGCCTGTCATAGGGGTACGGGAAGGCATTTTACTGAGGGGGTCGGAAAAATTGCCCCGAAAGTAACAATTTGCTCTAAAAACAAACAATTTGCCCTGATGCTCTGAAACTAACTTTTTTAGTACAATCCGAATGGGGTTTGAAACCTTATAAATCTGTTCTGTACACTTGGATTCGTTTATAACGGCTTCGTCTATAACAGTGGTTCCCAACCCGTGGGTCGCGACCCCAAAGTGGGTTGCGGAGGAGTTTTTGTGGGGTCGCGAACAGCAGCCTCAATAGTTTGCTGAAGACTCGAATTTTCAGAACTTCGTATATCAACATTTTGTTACATCAGCAAAACCGAAACACGGACAGATCTTTGTGAAGTTCACATTATCTCCATCATGATTCCTATTTGATTTCTCCTATACAGTTTAAATCAACCTGATTGTAGAATAGAGTCCTGCGCGGAGCGGGTTAACCCGCGCGGGTTGCGGGTACCCGCATTTGCGGGGCAGGTGCGGGAATCCGTACTGCTGTGCATGCGGTGCGGGCGCAGGATGGGAAATTCTTTGTGTGGGCAACTGAATGTGGAGCCAAAGCACATGAACTTGATCAGCTCAAAAATCGCAAAACGCGTGGATGTACCAAAGTTGTTTGCCAGCAATGCGCTTAGGCCAGTAAGCCCAGAGCAATTACTACAATACGATGTAACAACCCATTCTTGCGAAACATTAGCGCACGTTCTTGTCTGTGGTAGGTACTAGTCAAGTCAACATTTCACCATTTCCATTTTCTAATGCTACCGCCGTACTTGGTGAGGAATAATTCAGTCCAGTACCCCTTCTAAATGGATAAGACAGCGCTTAACGCACACCTGGTCACAACTCGACTGAAACGTGGTTTTTCTCACCTCAAATCTGCGGTAGATCAGACGTGTGGAAAATTTTTGGTTTGGTTGCCAATGAAAGGAATGATCAGCTTGATTTTGCTGCTTGTTAGACATGTGTTCAGGGGTGATGAGCTTTTAGTAGTTTTTTCAGACAGGCGCGGGATTGGCACGGGTTGGGATGGTGTGCGGGGCGGGATAGAAGTGTGCGAGGTGGGAGCGGGCAAGATTTCTCCAACTCCAGCGGGGGCGGGTTTAAATTTTGCGAATGCGGAGAGGAAGCAGACAAAAAATTTTAACCCGGGCAGGACTCTATTGTAGAAACACGGCAGCACTAGAAAAATTAAGCGCTGGCCAGTGATGCTGAAAGTATGTCAGCCT
>Ga0210059_1010074_pt1 | contig 14654 bp, 9 predicted proteins | sample Ectturendosymbi2_FD_188042 | JGI IMG/M metagenome (GOLD analysis project Ga0210059, IMG submission 188042) | Ecteinascidia turbinata endosymbiont from Florida, USA - Sample 2 (SPAdes) (version 2) | ecosystem: Host-associated > Tunicates > Ascidians > Unclassified | place: Key West, Florida...
TAACGCAAAAGTTCTCAAGCAGCGACCCACCACCAGCTCTCGATAATCTTGTTTCCTAAAAAACCCTTCGCTTGTTCGCCAGGGCGCTGTCCACTCGTTCATTTTCGACCTGGCCACCGGTCAGCTGAGCAAAGGTCACCAGATGGTCATTCACAGGGGAAAGCCCCTAACTTGCATCCAGGCCCGTTCCTGGATCAGCCGCGAGGCGCGCGACCCGTCCGTGCTCGTCAACATCTCTGCAGACATGCTGTGTCTGTACCGGTGAGTTGCACTCTCGGTTCCAGTGTGCGATCGAGAAAAGGCGATTTTGTTTTACTTTTTTGAAGTACAGCGCGGCTTGTGAAACCAAGGTCCAGTGCAAGCGAAGCGATTTCAATTCGTTTGAAGCTGTTGTTGCACAAGCAAATGAAGGTGCGACGTGGGTATTTCGAACGTGAGATCAGCAAACTCGGCTCCGCTGTTTGGCAAACCGCACGCTCAGCTTCCACTCGTTGGTGCTGCTGAGCTACAGACACACCCTCAACCGTCCTTTCGTCGCCATCAACACCCGATTCAGTTGCTTCGAGATGCACTGGCACGATGTACCTTCTGGCTGTAGAACAGGTTTTTTTATGATGCCAAAATGGAGCGGGTCAGATCCAATCGGTACACGGCAATCAGGAACTACTGTGCTGCGCATCGTCAAGTTCTGCACTGCGTAAAAGGAGCCTAGCTGCGAAGGCGACGTCAAAGTTTCTAGTGCTGCTGACAGCTGGGTTTTGCTGATTCTTTAACCGATGCTGTGTAACGTTTAATCAGAGGTCAGCAGGTGTGAACCACAAGTACACCACACAACTCCCAGTACCACTCATTTTAACTGATGCAAAATTGCGGGTTTAATTTTTGGCGGTTGATAGTCATTTGACTAAACTTATACTGGCTTTGCAGTTTTCTTTAACATTTGCATACCGCTGATTCCAGTTTATTGGTAAATATGCACGATAGTCGTCGATGCAGTAGGTTCATTATTTATTTAGTGTTGTCGACGACCGCGGTCTTCTCCAGTTCAGACGTTCATTCCCGATCAAGCACCAGAAGCATCTCCTTCACAGCATGTTCTGCCCCCTGATGTCGTTCAGGCAAGGTGCTTGCGTGGGTAAGTCGGTGCTTTCATCAACACACATTAACGAACGTTGCACAGCGTCCGCAGCCATTAGCCAATATTGATTGTCGCTCCCATACGCTCTTGCTGCGCGTTAAGATTGATGATCTCTACGACATTAAGAAATGTTTGCTATGACGGTGATCGTAAATAAACTGTGTTTTGAGCAGCTTAATGTTGGGTAAAAGAGGTGTCTACGCCGGTTTTATTGTTGTATAGGCTTGTTCTGCATGGTTATTTATCAACAAAAATTCGCTCCTTCACGATATATAAATGAACGAGTGTTGAATCGACACCATCATGTACATGCTGAAAATCCGCATTCAAATGTTGCGACCTGAAAAACCATTGGAGCTTTTTGTCGGACGTTATGTTACGACAAAAGTAACATTGTGTCGTAAATTCGTCGGAGGCGTTATTTGATCTTGCGTGCGCTGCATTCTTCTATCAAGACTGCGTCGACACAGCTGCTGTAGTTTTCAGTGTAAACAAGGAAGCATTCAAGTTCTTGCATTCTTGTGGTGTGGAACCTTGCGCTCACGTTGGTTCGCACGAAAATGCAGTAAAACGTACCCAGTTCTACCAGGTTCATATTCGAAGGCCTTTCACGGGGAGTTGTTGAACGTTCCCGTCTCGTGGATAACGAAAGATTTTCTGATGAAAAAGCTTCTTCTTGTCTGAAGCTGAAATTCTCATTAAAAGATGGGTTTTATTTCGCTGCGACAAGCTGCTGTTTTAACAGTGCTATGCTGTACACAGAAAAAAGTTTTCTCTCTTGAGCCATTGTTGTTAGGCACAGTGTTTCCGTTTCATTTTAAAACTTCGGTGCTCTACATAATTTTTAAAAAACATCCCAACCAGCACTGAATGCTCTCCGCAGTGATATTGTGTACAACGTTATGGCCAGTAAAGTCCTCTTGTATATTAATCGGTTTCGACCAACATTTTTCAAAAGGAAGTCTATTTTAACTTACCGCAGTGCCAGGCTAGCCGCTAACCCACGTCAGTTTTATTGTGTCGAAGCTATTCAGCACAGTTCAAACATGTTGTTGCCTCACGAGAACATCAACACGTAAGCGGTAACATGCCTCAGTGGCACGCTATCCCGGATCGCTTACAGTCGCAAAGAGATTGTCGTAGTACCGGCGTAGGTTCCCCAAAAAAAGACCATCGCAAAACCGCGCTCGTTCTATAACTTCAGGTCTTTCGCAAGTGCCACCAGCAGATTCTCATTACTTTGAAACTAGCAAGTTTATAAGTTTATCGCATTGAAATGCAAGCAAGCGTGTGTGGTTCTGTCTGTCACGGAACGCGAAGCACTTCTAAAACTTGGAGCCATTACCACTGTTGCTATATCTGTCACATTCCGTGCTGAAGTGGCTGACACGGATTCCTTTCGCAGCTTAACAGTAAACAGACCCATACTTCGCCCCCCCTTTCTCTCACCGCCTTTGATCTTTGTAGTAACGGGAAGCGAAGATATGTCCGTCTGCTTCTTCGACATCGAACGTCAGAGCAAGCCATGCGTGAACAAGCTGCAAGGTCACTCCTCCCCAGTCATCGACGTCGCGTTTAGTTGTGACGAAAGCATGCTGGCGTCGTGCGACGCGGAAGTAAGAGTTGTCTTTCGCATCGACCCGCTATTGTTGTTATTGACTTGATCAGACGTTTCCCGGATGACTGACCATGCGCATTTGTGTAGCAACAGTGTTAACGTCTGAATGCATCCGATTGAGATATCCCAGTAATGTCAATGCTGTAAATGTTGGTAGAGTGTTGACCGAAGTATTCCATCGCCTTTTCGCTACCCATAACCACTAACCAGTGCCCTGACCAACATTCAGCTGACAGTTTTTTTTTTGACAAGGAACTCACGATTTGCTCTTTGGCATGCTAACCTGTGACAAATGATGGATCAGCCAAAGCAGTACTTTATAGACAAGCGTCAACTTTTACCAATTTGAATACGACGATTCTTTTCTTTATAGGGCGTCGTCATCATATGGAAACGGGAGCAATGAACGAACCGGTCGCGTCGACGCCTTTGTGATACGGGGCGATCCGCGCTTACCGCGTTCCTGCACACCCCCCCCACCGTGCGCTGGTCACCGTCCTCTGCGGTGCTGAGCTCGGGTTCTTAAGACAATCGTGAGAAGTCAGACGTGAAAAGCGTCTGGAAACCTCACTGTGATCGGAGTCCACTGTGTTGGTGCTACAGGCTTGACAGCTGGCAGCCGCACTTAACAGCCCAAATGCACTTAAGCGAAGCAATGAAAAACGGCGGTACTTTACGGTTTGATCATCTACGAACAAGTGTATGCGAAAATCTGTTTATTTATTTCGTTGTTGCCATGTAATAGAGCTACGTCTGGCACATTGTGAAAAACTATTACCGAGACCCACGCTTGAAATTTTGTCGAAAAGGTAAAAAGTCACACTGTTTATCGTGAATGGAAAAATTTTTCGGTTGGTGAGTTTAAAGGCGTTTGTTACATAAATCGATTCGGGCGGTTATTGCACCGTTCACGAACAGCAGTGCGTTTGATACGACTTCACATCTTTTGCACATTTATTGGTTTTTATTGTTGTAGGTCGTATGGCATGGCTCGTTGCTTAACCACTGATGAAAGCTGTCGGCGGCGTAGTTTAAATTTTAATGCGTTTCTTGCGGGCGCTGCCATTTCTGTTCGTCAGCAATCGGCGTGTGTCGACGTAAAAGCTTTTCTTGTGTAAGCCTTACTTTCATTTGCAATATGGCTTTCATTTGTACCCGTGGCATGTGCATGACCCCGATGGGATATTGTCAGAGGCCTACCAATCTTCAGGCATTAACTTCCTCCAAAGAAAAATCACGTTACGGTTGTCAAAAGATAAGCGCGGAGCTCTTAAATTTTACTCAAATCTCAACGAAGTTCAAACATTTTCATGATTGGTTCAGTTGCTGGTGTTTTGAAGCAAAGCTTTGTGTCATTTCTGCGTACCTATTTTCTAAACAATTGGCAAAAGCTTCAGACTTCCCGAACACTTTCCGTCCTACGTCTGCGTCGTTACGTCCTTGAAACAGTGCATTGCTTGCATGGTTGTTGTTCAGTTATGTGTTGCAGATGCAATAATATAATATTAAACACGTGTGACTGACTGTCTGAGTAGTACAGTTGAATGATAGAACGCGCCACCAAATCTAGAAGGCTGGGTTCGATTCCCAGCCAGGTCGTACGGAAGACTTGAAAAAACTGTACTTTCGGTCTGTCCAGCCTCGTGCCCGGCGTTAATGGGTGGGTGCAAGTAAACGGTTCACGCAGTATTCAGACCACTCTTGGCACTCCGAAATGAGCGCAAGAAGCGAGTAGAACACGTGTTACTGCAGTGTCTGACACTGTCAGCGTTGCAACAAGACAGGCAACAAAAAACCGTTAAATGGTTACGAAAAGTCGGTAAGCAAATACGAGCGCGCTCCTGTTACATTTACGCGAAAATATCAGTTCGCCTCCGAAGTGGCGTGCTTCCTGGACATGCTGCTTGTACAGTTCCGTGAAGAAACTACTCACTCACTAGGAGACCTTGGTTTGACATTTACGCGTTCGTTCGCGTTCATGTTAGCCGTCGCACTGCACCACGTCCAGTGCGTATCTAGTCACGTGATGTTACACAAAGCAATTCGATGGTGGTTTCGGTTTGATTGTGAAACATGGACGTCCGAAGGATTTTTTCCAGGGAGGGGCCAATAGTGGATTTTTCAGGGGTAGCCAAAAAGATTTTTGCTGGACAGAAGTGGCAAAATTTCATTTCAACCAATCGAAACTAAGAAAACATCCGTTTTTGCTAAAACCTTGATGGGGAAAGGTTACATTTCAAAATCCAAGAAGGTCAGGCCTCTCTCTTCCCCGACGCCTATGTAAAAACCTGTTTTTGAAAAATAGCAACGTGTTTATGAGCCCGACTTTTAAAGAACCTGCAATAATTTTGGATTTTTAAAACTTGAGATAAAAAATGATTTTGTGTCACTTGGAATTCATGTTTTTGGGACCTGCTTTTCAAAGTTTGCGAAAATGTGTTGTCGGTCAAAATACGGGGAAATTCGGAAACGAAAATCACTTGAGAAAAAACTCGTAAAACGTTCTGAAATGATGCTTGACGTTTTCAAGAGTCGTAATAATTCGTGGACAGTGTACTTGGTGATTATTATTTTTTAAACTAGGGTTGCACACAGCTGAAAATTTTTAAGCGACTTGACGCCGTGAAGCAGTATTTTCTGGCCGTAAATTAGCAAAAACGACTTTTTTAAGTCATCGGGAGGATAGCAGATTAGCTGACTGATTTTATTTCACATTTCATCAAAACGTCCTGATAATCTCTTGTTGAAAATGGAACGCCAGGCTGTTGTCATCTAATTCCACTAGCGGAGCGGCATGAATTATGCATTTTATTGGTTTGATGAAAAACTTAGAACTTCCATAAGATGTTATGAGATGAAGGTGCACAGCATCACTCTATCAGAAGCTGTTGGAGAACATGTCAAGACTGGAGAGAAATAACTCTTTAAGAAGGTATGTTGTTATTCTTGATATCGTTTAGGCACCTTGTTCGTTAAGTTTAGTTGCGAAAAACGAAAGAGGTACGAATAACCTTGGAAAAAGTCAGGCAACATTCTGGTGTTGCAAAGCAGTATACGGATTATGTAGCGATAAAAGCCACAAAAGCTTGAAGCAGGTAATCTAAATGAAAACAAAAAGCCTCAGCACCAAACATCAACCAACGCAAAGGGAAATGCGCGAGGAAGAACGTTAAAAAGAAAATGTACGTAAATAGACGAAAACAAACCCATGTAACCAGCCCTATTGTTGTAACCAGACTGCGTGGCCAAGCAGTTTAAAACTAAGAAGACAGCACATTCAGCTGTCCACAATTTCAAGTAGCAATAGAGATTACTCGCCGAGATCACCTTGCTGTTATATAGGAAGGTCTTGAACTTGTTTTCTGTTTGTAATTTTATAGGCCTACATGCAGGGCTGGATTAACCATTGGGCAAACCGGGCAAATGCCCGGGGCCTTGCGTTTGAATATCAAAATACTCCATTACTGGTTTTTCATGTCTTTAGGCTGATCACCACGCGTAAAATTGTGTAGAGCTGTTGTGATTACTGCCTTTAGTATCGGTTAAGGAAACTGACAATTTTGGCATTTATCGTTTTTGAGTGGCTTAGAAGAATTGAACCAAACAGCACCGCGCTTTATGAACCAAAAATTATTTGAAATCAGTGCATCCATAGGCGTCCCCAGAAATTTTTCCACGGGAGGACAGTGACGAAATTTTACTTATCCTTTTCAGGTTGCCGACGATGCAATGTAAATAGATGTTCACAATACGCTTTACCATTTCTACCCATTAGTCTGTGCTGGTTGAACCTCAATTTGCAATCTTTTGTCTGAAATGTTTTCTACACTTCGGCTGTCAGATGTGCTTTTTCTTTTCATAAACTGTCTAATATCCATTTTTTCGAGCACTTTCGCAGACAAGTCATAATTTAAGAATAATCAACGGCCAGAACAACACGAGCGGTGAAAAAATAAGAAAGTTAGACACTCACGCAAAACTTTTTCAAGCAGTGAGAAGTAAAACTATATGTTGACAAGACTATCGCGCAACTTACTAAAGTTAGAACACCACGTAAGCTTAAAAATCTGCGCAGATGAGTTACAAAACTCGCCACAGTAAATACAGCTTTGGACTTTGTGCCAGGGGCGTAACGAGGTTAGATGGCGCCTGGGGCAAGAAGCAAGTTTGGCACCCCCATGTTTGAACCTGAGATCTTTCGGAAGCATATTTCCTGTATTGAAGAAAGTACTTGTGATATTGTTGGGACTTTTCGGCACCCCTCGCAGTCATTCGGCGCCCAGCAGTCATTCGGCTCCCCCACAGTGATTGGGCGCCCGGGGAATTGTGACCCCTTTGGCACCCTCGTTACGTCCCTGCATAATGCTCACTACGAAGTCAGAACTAAACCATAACGATAAAGATGTATTCTCACATGTCTGAATAGATGTATTCTAACAAGCCACAAATTTTATACTGCTTGAAAAGAAGCCTGAAGAGTCGTTTGCTTAGGCTATTCACTGGGGCACGTTGATCAAAATCTCACACTAACAATGGATTTTTCAAACTTGTGGAAGCACTGCTACATATTTACTCATGCTGCATCAATGGTGTGTTTAAGGCAGAACCATGGCCAGAAAGTTTTCAATAAGAGGGGCTGCGTGGTTCTGTGGGGGAACTTTGGTTTCTGCGGGGGGGCTTGACATTCTAAAAATTGACAAAAACTCCACTGACGAAATAATGGCCCTCCCCAAATTTTTGTGCTGGCTGCGCTGCTGCTTTCAATGCTCCTTAAGTTGTGTATCATGAATACCTTTTTGCATATTCTGTTATGTCAGTCATGCTGTAGTCTCAGGAACGTATCCTTGGGCGGCTCGCATATCCCCAGTCTAGGCTTGATAGGCTTGATCAAAAGGTGTTATGACGGTTGACTGAGTATAGTGACGTCATCAGATGGCCCCCCCTTTTAAGCCTTGCCTCTGGCCCCCCAACCCTAAGTCCACCACTATACTCATGCTTCTTTTCACACAGTATAAAACTACACGTGGCTTACTACTATCAGCACTGTCACTGTCTCGCTGCATTACCTGCCAAGGTGTCTGTGTTCAATAGTTACATGCAGGGCTCCCATTCAGTGATTTGAAATAAACCCAGATTGTACACCAAAAAAACATATTCGTACAATAATAACTCAGAAAGCTTGTGTTACGAACAAAAACATACGCGCGTGCTTATTTGAATTGAAACGATATTAAAGTTCTTCCAAATTTTTTTATGCAGCGCAAACGTTAACATTTGAACAACCTTTTTTTTGCTCAAGACGTTTTTCATAACGTTGGTTACATACTCCGTGATATCTTTCACTAATTGTAGGAGTACATTTGTTATTACACTAGGAAATTTTGTGCAATCTTGAACTGTAACGTGATCTAAAATCCCACAATAATATATTCCCAATGCCTTCTTCCTCCAATTGAAATTTGTTTTTTAATTTGTAATCATAGGGAAACATCGAAATTTAAACAATCAATCCTAACCCTTGTTTCACCAGTATTTTCAGTTGGCATTACAGACAGTAAAATTATATATATAACCCCGACAATGATCTTATATGAGGATATGAAACCAGTGATTAGTATAAAATGAAACCAGCTGAACACGTTCTGCTTCACCGATATGCGTTCTTTAAACACTGTAATCTGTAATATAAAGTTATCTTTGTATTACTGAACACGTTGAAGTTGCTGATGAATTTATCACTTCAAAAACCCCGACTTAACGCGAGTTTTCTTAATTAAACTTATACGCAGGTCGAATAAAAAAGCAGATCTGGGTGGAAAATCCCCGCAATTGGAGCCCTGCGTGGTAACATGCGGGGAAACGCCTGCTACCATAACTTGAAGTGAACGTTTGAGGATTTATTGCCTTGTTATTGTTACGCAATAAAGACCCACAGTAGAAAAATCCGCTAACTAGTTTCGTAAACTTCCTCTGCAGTCAAAACAGCGGACATGAGCGAACTGCAGTCTCGTCATTGTATGTTTGAACAAATTAAGTGAATTAACCACATACGAACCGGCGTACATGTTCATCCCCAATTGCCTCTGAAGTGTAGACTGCCAAATCGTATCAGATTTGACGTTTTTTACCAGTGTTTTTGCGAAGTTGAAACGAGGATATGTGAAACGCTACTTAGTTGCGCTAAGCGTTTATGGGGCCTGGCGGTCATGATTTTCTCCGGGACCTCGCGCTCATTTAATCCGGCCCTGCCTAAATGCCTCATTGATAAAGTGATGTCGCCCGTCACGCATACCCCCTAAGTTGAACTTCAATACCACGAATGCGAGGAGTAAAACATTAACAGCAAAAACCTCCAAAAATATTTTCAAACAACAACAAGTATAGATTTGAAGATCAGGTAATTCCAAAGCAAAGGGCTCTGAGTTTAACAAAATAGTAATGTTAACAACGTATAATAACATCACAAAAACGGTGTGGGCAATCACCTATGTTTACAGCAAGATAAACGTTTCAGTAAACCTTCATTTTTTGTTATCAATTTGTAGTTAGGAGGTTAAGTTTTTCATGAATTTGCCTAAATCATTCTGAAAACTTTGGCGATGAGTGGATTGAAAAGTTTGGCATCGATACGTGCAATGATGCATTACAACTCAGATAGCCTATCACAGGAAATCTTTAACCACTACTCACCGCATTTTGGATCGTTGCAACATTTTCATTTTTTAAATTTTATTTTCATAACTCATTGCATATGTGAATGTGAACCTATTGGCTGTAAATGTACTTAACCACAATCATCTTTTCGGTTTGTTTGTGCCATGATATTTCTTTCCACAGAGATGTGTGGACAAAGTCGTAGAGTAGATGACAAATTTCATCAATTGTGCAGAATCCTGTACCATGCTGAAGACACCACTAGTTCGAACGAACACCTGGGATGCTCGACAAACAAACCTTGCTCACGAGAAAGATTTAAGAGATGCATCTTCTTCATATGCGGCAGCATGTCTTGTATTCAAATGGTAAGTGTTACCTCTTCAGTGCAGAAGCATATGAAACGTAGAGACAGTGAAGTTGCCAACATGTTTGTTTCAGTTCAGCAACAACACTGATATCAAAAATCATAACAGAAATTATAGAAAACCATTCTGAATTTTCTTGATGCGCGCATAGCTGCAATAAATTTGTTTCGATCTTGATAAATCATGAATTTATACCAATGATACTGTTATGAGAAAGACCCCCCCCCCTTTTGAAAGGGCAAGTGGGCAATGCCCCCGCTCTCTGGCGTCCCTGGGTTGATTGGTCAAAAATAATCCGTGAATGTTGTCGTTTTCAGCTCTTGAAAGAAGCCTGAAAATTGTTTGTATAAGATTTTTCAGGCTTCAGCATGATCTGTTTGGCAAACTTGCTAATGTTGTAAAGGTTTCTGAGCGATAAAGGTACATAACTAAACTCAATTAGACTGTCACTTCAACGCAGAAATTTTAACATAGTTATTTTTTCAGATCTAGTGTTGCTTTTTGTGGATGTAGTGATGTTTGCAAAGAAATTTGTGGCAGCACTGGTAAAGCACAAGGTACTCTGAGCGATCTGGGGAATTTGTGCTGTCAACTTGCGAGTGCGACGACTGTGGGGGCAAGAGACGTTAAATAAATAAAAATTTGTTTCTTAAATCGTATAGTATAGGGCTTTACCAGGGCCGGCCTAAAGCCGATGCAACCGATGCAGCTGTATTGGGCCCCGCGCCTCTGGGGGCCCCGCGCCATGGTGTCTGAGCAGGCTATTCATTTTTTCCAGGTACTCCTTGCGCTCGAGATTCCAGCAAAAACGGCTTATAAATCTCATTGTTAGCAAACAATTGATCTCTTTTGAACCAACGATCAATTTCCTCTCATGTCGAACGTTATCAAACGTGCTCAATGCTCATGCTACGGCGTTATATCTGCGCTCCACCATGTTCCACTCTTTATGGATGTAACTTGGTTGCTACTGCTGCCGGTTAAGAATGTAGTAGCTACAGCTATTGCAAACAAGGTGTGTAGTGATTCAAATCGCAATAAACAGGTTGAGATGAGTGTCTGTCGTAGTGGCAGTTCAGCCAACGCAACCTTCAATTTTTGAAAGATCTTTCTGTTTTGGAAAGCTCTTGCTTGGTTGCGAGTCATCTGCGTTTTGACAAAAGCCTACAGTTTTGCTTCATGGCAGATTTTAACATAGCTTGAATATTTAAATATTTTGTCAAAATCAAATTCATCTACGACATTGAATCAAATGACTAAAGATGAGATGTTGAACTCGTGAAAGCAAAAAATCTAATGCAAACCAATGCAAAATTTTTTGAAGTGTTCACATTTAAATTTGCCTCCTTTTCTTTGTCAATAAAATTGTCCCGTTATTTGTCGGTCGTGCAAGTACTTTTATCATTGGCCGCTTCACTAACCTTTAATTGTGTTTTGCCTCTTGCGAACGTAAATAGTTTGAACTTCTAAGTACTTCTAAGTTCAGATTCATAAACGTAAAGGACACTAAAGTTACCCTGCCGCTTAACTAAGGAAGGCAAAAATTGTGAATGTCGTCCAGCACACTCGTTCCTGTTAATCATTGCATTGCGCGGCAATATATGCTTCTATTTCATCAATCAACCATGCGCGTCATATTGCGTAGTGTTTCTAAATCCGTGACGTGGTATTGTTGTAAAATCATTGTACATTGCAGTACATTTCTAATTCATAGAGAACAGTTTACATTCCAAGGCCATGCATTAAGAATAACTATAAAATTGGGCTTTTGAGGAACTTTGGGCAGATGCATGGGTTGCTCTCGTGAAGTCTGCTTTTTCTTGTACTGCGTCATAAAGCGGATACTTGACCGTGCGCCCAAACGTTTCCTTTGTACAAGACCGCGTTTGCGCGTGTGGTTACTGAAAGCGAGAAAGGTAATCAGTCCATGAACAGTTTTCTCTAAGTTAGCTGTTCTTCGAATGAAAGTGCCGTTCAACACGAGTGAAGTAATTGCGTAGTAGGTTCAATTCGCTTGTCATTTCGGTTTGATTGACATAACTTTGCACTTGCGCTCGCCGCTCGGATCTACATTGCAGAGCTTCCTTTACAACTTTCGGCATGATTGCAACTGCTAGCGGTACACTGTCTAATGTCCATCATAGTAGCAGGCTATTAGTCATAAACGTGGACGTAGCTGGGGTACTTATGAGCCACACCCCTCCAAAAAATAAAACAGCAGATACATACATATTAAGTCCAATGGTTTGCCGTCTGTTTTGATATTCATATACAGTAGTTGTTTTCGGTCTGGGACGGTTCGGCGACGTTTCAACGATGGTGGTCGCACATGTTTTGTACGAAAACAAGTGTGGTTTTGAAATACTTCAAAGGTTAGACTACAAAGGATGTGTGCTTACCCTAAATCCAAAACCTCAACCAGCTATGCCCAACACGCGGGCTGCATGCGTCCTAGTCGAAGGTTTTGTGCGACCTAGTTTAGATTTTCGTTGTAGTATCAGTAACCCACCTACTGGCAATAGCCTATCCTGTTTTTGATAATCCTAAATTAGACATTTTTGATGCAGGTGGTCCTCAGTGCCACTTTATTACGTCCATACTGCGTACAGGTAGATTTCTACGTGTCCGCACTGACGCCTTGGTGCAAAATTTTCTACTAGTTCTGTGATATCTATCCTTGTTCCATTGGCACTAAACTTGCCTACGAAATCACACTTACGAAGTGATTAAAGGTGCCAAACAGTCGTTACCATTGCACGTAGGATTGGAACGCTTTCAGTGCATTAGCAACTAAATTTAATTTACTAAGATCAAAGTAAGCAATTCAATGTGCGGCCCTCTCATTGAATCATTCAATGTGCGGCCTTGGTTTAAGATGATTACATAATTTTGGCTCAATAAGCAATTTCGGTTGTACATAGCTCATCTAATCCTAAACCTAAACCTTAACTTTTAAAGAAATATATAAAAAGCGCTCTCATCAAAAGTGTCATGTCTTTGTAACTGATTTATCGCCGAAACAGCGTCGCCGAACTGACCCATTCCGGCTGTTTTGGTAAAACATCTTCATCAAAGAGGTCGTAGAACGGTTGACTGAGCTCGATGACGTCATACCCCACTGCTCCGAGGGGCCCCTCACCCAAGTCTTGCATTGGGCCCCGCACCTGCTTGGGCCGGCCCTGGGGCTTACAAAAACGTAATACGATGGTACACTTTGTGTAACTGTGCGCTCTACACGTACTGTAATGTTACAGTTATTCTGGTCAAGCCGCAGTAAACATAACCACTCGCGTTGTTTCTGTTTTAGTGACTTGTGATTTATGATAATAGCTTATCACTAACAGTAGCAGTCGATACTCATGAAGAAGTCCCACCATAAGTGATGAGCATTTACTAAGCCTTTATACTTTGTGGCATAAGTATCTCCGTCTTTTCGTGTGTCATGTTTTGGGGTTTATTAAAACCTTGCATGGATATATTATACGTCATTTCATTTTTAAATGGTTTTAGAAATATGTGGCATCATAATTTAAAAGTGGCAATTTGAGTGATTTCCGTCAGTTCGAGTGGAACGCATTTATAGTGTCAAACGTAAAAGTACTGCACAGGCATAGTAATCTGGCATAACATTAACTTAATTAATTGGTCTTTCACATCTTGTCACCTGTCCAAGCAAAATTTACAGAGGGCCGAGAATGCGGTATCCCCAGGCACGGAATTTCTATAAAAGGCCCTACATGCCCCTTATTGGTGTAAGGGTTAGAGCATAAAAAAGTAAATTGCAAAAAGAAATTTGAAACAGCGTTGTTTTTTGTGTCTCAACCGAATGAACTCCGTCGGCTGCGGGAATCGCTTGTATTTATTAAGGGGAATCACCATGAATTTTCGTTGAGATAGAGCAAAGATGCTCAATGTTTGTTCAAAAACTGCTTCTTCTAAACTTACTCATCAAGGTCGTTGTTCATTTGCGCAAATGTTTTGAGAATGAAATTGCATATTTCTCCGAACCCTGGTCAGGATAACTGGTAGTCCACTACCCAGTCGCTTGTTTTTTGTTGACATCACATACTCAGAAAAACGTTAGAAACCTGTTTCCATGATTTTTCCTGATTTTCAGAGACAAATGGAATGGCGAGAGAATTATTTCAAAAAAATGTCCCTGAAAGCTCGTAAATAGAAAATTGGTGCACTCTACTACCCAGGGTTACCAAATGTGTAGCAAATTTTGTGCACCCTACTACGTTAACATTTCTATGTGATTTTAAGCGCAAAACATTGTGCGCCAGATATGACCTCGGAAGCCTTATATGTGAAAAGTAGACCTTCACCATGAGTTGATACGAAGAAAAAACTGATCTAAAACGCGCGTGACGTTTTCTACACGCAAATAAAAATCCCCATCTAAAAAAGCAGTTCTTTGGGGGTACAGTGTATAAAATTTGTATGCTTTGTGTCTTTCACTGCGCAGATACGATTCTGTTATGTAAGTGAAAAAAATGGACGTTGGAAAGTAACAAATAGTTGGTCTGGATATAACGGATGTCGCATCCCGCAGGCTGAGCTTATGCAACGCACAGACAATTTTTGTTGGTTTACAGATCTGTGGGGCTATTCTCGGTACAGTGGCCGCGTTGTTGGTGCTTGTTCCGGATGAAGCAAAACGGAATCTTCAAACACCGCTGCCCGTGTATGTGAGCGCTGTCATTGCATTAATCTCAGGCATGCTCATAGCGGTGGCAGCAAATGTACGTCGCCCTTACATGGTGAGAAGTCAAAGTGTACAAAGGCGCAGCCAGGGGGGGTGCTGAAGGTGCTCAAGCACCCCCCTTAGCGATCAGGATATTGATGTTTATTTTCTTAGTTTTTCACCAACATT
>Ga0210059_1010075_pt1 | contig 14652 bp, 9 predicted proteins | sample Ectturendosymbi2_FD_188042 | JGI IMG/M metagenome (GOLD analysis project Ga0210059, IMG submission 188042) | Ecteinascidia turbinata endosymbiont from Florida, USA - Sample 2 (SPAdes) (version 2) | ecosystem: Host-associated > Tunicates > Ascidians > Unclassified | place: Key West, Florida...
ATATTTGAGATTGCTGTTGATCGTGAGGTATTTTGGGTCCTCATAGGGCTGCACCCCCCGCAACTCTCCCCAAAAGAAAACCGGGCGTGAAAATGAATGAGTATGCAGGCCTACATCGAAACTTTCTATTTATGAAATTGTCTTTAGTTTGTTTGCCAAGACTGAATGTCGTATACAAACAATTAAGCATATTTGGACGGAAACTTGCGCTTTTGTGAAAATGAGTTAAAAGTATCAGACGTAGAAGGGAAAATGGTGTTGAAACACTAAAGCTCCACCACGACACCCTTTCAAAAACATGAAAAACAACACTGATAGGTGAGGATCGGAACAAAGACGGATTTAAAAACTGACAGCTTTGTAGTGTTTCAAAGCTCCCGTTTTGTGACCACAGAACGATAAGGCTCACACAGAACTGTGTTTGCTTTACCAATCTGTACATTAAGCTCCTTGTTCTGTCTTCCGTCAGTTGTGCATACCAACCCTAAGTACTCGAACTTCTCCGCCTGCTGACGTAAAATGCCACTTACTTCCAGCATGCAGTAACTTGGGTTTCTAGAGAGTCATAATACCCCCATCTTTGCTCCGCCATGTATAAAATTCCTTGTTCCGCTCTCTTTCACTCGTGAATACCACTCCAAGTCACGCGAATTTTTTGACTTGATGCAGTGTACTGCCGCTAACTTGCAGAATACACCGACTTGGTTTTGTGGAGAGACATAACACATCTGCGCTTTCGGTGCTAACTTCCATTTCAGCTTGATCGCACGCAGCAGAAAACCGATCGGCTGCATGTTGACAGTCCTGTTCAAAGGATATAAACAGCACCAAACCTTTCGTAAAAGAAAACGGTTGATCCTACAGCTTCCATTAATGGAACCCTCGCCGACTGTTCTGTGGCTCTATCCAACTGATATTTACGATGAAGAGGAGTGGTGACATCATACACCCTTGTCGAATGCTTCTTCATAATACAGTGGAAACCGCTTAATAGAGCACCCTCGAGAATAGCAACACCTGCTCTAACAAACGGTTGCTCTTTTATCCGATGAGAACCTTTGCAATAAAAATAGGGTGTCATTCACACTAGGGCTTCACCAATACACATATCAATATCAGGGACTGTATTTCATTCTCGTTGTGAGCACTGTACACAGTATTGCAAAAAGAAAAGTGACTGCATTTCTGCAATATTTTTTTCATAATGTGTTGCACAGTAGCTGTTGTGGTGGACACTGTTCACTCTTGCCTCTCTGCAGCACAAAAGAACTGGTCGATTTTTGATTGTTTTGCTTCATTTTTAGTTGTTTGACTTCTTCGCGTCAACTTTCTGCATTTTATGGATTTCTCACGCGCGAACTGCGTGCAAGCCATGGTGCCGCTGCACGTCTAACTGCTCTAATAAGCGGTGTGCCTGCTCTAATAAGCGAATAATTTATGAGGAAAAAGGTAGAATCGTTTTTTTTTCAGCCGAAACTGCTCAAATCAGCGGTTTGCTCTATAAACTGATGCTCTATTAAACGGCTTCCACTATACTTACAAAATATTAGAGCTTTGAAAATATTTTTACTGGTTAAATTAATTTTTCTGTGGGGTACGATACAAACGGGGTTCGATGGTAAGGGCATGTTTTGAGAAGTGATGAGGATGAGGTGTGGAGAAGGGCGTTGGAGATCCAGATAAATGTGCGACGAGGAAGACCAACGAAAATATGGAGAAGGCAGGTGGAAGAGGAAATTATGAAAGTTGGTCTGAGTGAAGAGGACGCTTTGAATCGATTATAATGAAGGGAAGGACTGAAATTAATTGCAAGTCATTAGGTTAATCCGGTCACCTCCATATCGGGGATAACACCGGATTTAAAACATGGACTACTACCACTATGTATTTTTGACTATTAGCCAAATTATATTGATTTTGCAATAACGAATTGTCGAAGAACTCAGTGCTCTCCATCTATAGTACGACGTAAACAATGTTGAGGCGAAACATATCTCTTACTTACGCAAACAGTGGAATGTTAAATACACTGTGAACTTGGGCGATTGTCGATGAATGAATGCGGTTGTAATGGTTTATCTCTGATGTATTCACTGAGTATTGGGCCTGCAGAACAGATGCGTTTAAATAGCAGTTTGTTATCTTCATGGTAAGATCGTCAGTATCGAATGGGGTACTTGATTTGTGAGCGGCCATTGGCTTCGCTTGTGTGCATTTGGAAGACTTTCTTGCATTCATCAATGACTTACACAAATTTTCAAGATGTCTTGGGAATATGCAAAAGATGTCTACACTTGTTTTGTTCACTTCAAAAAAGCATTTGACCGGATCCTTCGAAAAAAGCTTTGGGGATTTTTGTAGGAGTACGGTATTGGCGGCTACCTGCTTTTGCCCGTCAAGTCATTATGGTCCTGCTCAGATCTTTGCCTACTTGTCAGCAGCATTTAGCTAAAGCTGTTCACGGTTGGTGATGGTCACCCGCGAAGGTGTGTTCTGTGGCCAGCCATCGTATCATATATCATTTGAACAGGCAGTTACAAGACATGTATGTCTACGAAAATGCCACTGTGTAAGCTGCAACATCAACCATTTGTTCTTTGTACTCGATTTAGCACTTCTTACATCCTCTGGACAGGGTCTTCATCATGCACTTGACCGTTTTCAGCTGTGTGCCAGCAAGCTGGAATAAAATCAGCACTAGCAGTACCGAGATACTATGACTCTAGTAAACAAATCAAGTCAGTGCACCCTTGCAAGTAAGCGTCGGAACACTGCAAAAGGTTAAGAAGCTCAAGTCCCTCGGGGTGATATTCACGAGTGACGGAAGGTCGGAACAAGGAGATTGACACATGGTTTGGAAAAGCAAATGCGGTTCTACGTGAACTTTATCGCTCTGTGGAAAAAAAGAGTTTCCACACACAACCAAGCTTTCAGTTTTCAAATCGGTCTTTGTTCCGACCTACGGTCAAGAATCTTGGGAAATGATTGAAAGAAAGTTATCATAAGCGGCAGACAAGGGATTTTTAGCAACAGTTTCCTGTCTGACGCTACACGACAAGCAGAGCAGCTGTGGAATTCGTAATGCCCTGAATGTCAATACACTTCTCCGAATAGAGAGGTCCCAGCCACGTTGGTTCGGTCACTTGACCAGAATGCCCCGAGAAAAATTGCTGAAAACCGTGGTGAGGTGCTTCGGGTTGTTTAGGTCTGCTGCCCTCATGATCCTTCCAAGAGAAAGTACGGGTTGGAAGAAAAGATATTAAAGAATCAATGGTTAGCAAGCTGCACTTAAATAAAACCGTGTCCATATCATCATTTTTGGATAACACACCTAGTTTTCTACAAACAACTGTTTTTAACCTGGTTGCTGTGAAAGGTTTGCAGATGTGCTTAAATTTGTAAATATGTATAAAAATTAAACGTGCTTGTTTCTGGTCTGAAATTATTCTGTAAATAACGAACAACTAAAGATTATGCACTGCATTCTAATCTCAAATCTGCATACAATAAACATTCACAATTGTAGTCTTTCTGACTTTTCCCCAAGAAAATCTAGTTTTGCCCATTTAACCTGGTTTTTATCCATTAAACCCACTCGGTCTGTTTTTTGTTGTTCTATTCATGAAAATTGTCTTTTCAAGCAACCCTAGAGCGCTTTCCATTGAGTGTCATCGCTCCTTCATTGTACGTGTTCTCTATCGCTCTCTGCTGTTTATGACCTGCTTGATTGAAGATTCTCTTTGGATAAAAGCTGAAGATACCTACTCATTTGGTGAAATTTAAATCTGCAAACACCGTGTAGTAATATTTTATTGTTTGCTGTGAGAGGAATCTTCGATGGGCACTGCTTGGTTGGAGAGTTTTGTTTTTCGCTACCTAGCGGACACCCGCAGTAACAGAAGCCTCATCTGCCTCAGGCTACTTTCTACACAGAACCAGTTCTTTCCTTCTGCAGCTTGTTTAATTGATCTAATTGTGGACGCTGCAAAAGCTGAAATGTTTCACGTAATAAATGCGAGTACTGCATCGTAATCGCAGTCTTTTACACGCTTCGTCTTTGTGATAGCGCATTGGCTTCATGCTGGTTGTTGTTGGCAAAGCAGCAAAGCTCTTGGCCAGTGCAAAGCGCCAATCTTGATCCCAGAGTTTGTGCTGTGAATCAGCAAACGTTAACATGCACAATAATTTCCTTTTTCCCTACCTCTGCAAATTTTCTGAGCTAGCCCCTCCCCACGTCTCTTTAATCCTACCTCTGCCCGCAAATGCCGACAAGCCCTGCACTCTCCTTGCAATGCAGTTTCCTGAAACCTATGCAGGTCTTTTGTTAGCTATGTTCATTTTGCTCTGCTACGTACATTGTGCTTACCAGTCTTAGCTTAAATATAGTTGGAAAGGTGTCTGGGTACTTCTACAGATAAGAAAATATAAAATACCAGAAAATTATAAAATTAGTTGCCTGAGGCTATGCGCCTAGCGGGTGTGCACTTCTATAAATGTTTGCACAAAATTGCTGATTGCGCTTTTCATCGCCTATGCCTCGTTTGATCTTGCGTACGTCGAGGTTAACTTAATGAAACCTGACAGCCCAGTCTTGACAACCAATAGTTTGGCAAAAATAATAATTTGCGTTGTTTTTAAGGTGGTACGTTATTTTGACTTTCATTCACAGATGGGCAAGATATAACACACGCCATATCTTCCCAACAATTGGCTTCTCCTCATCCTTACACAAAGGAGTACAAGGAAAGCATAAGAGGTCAAGGACCAACAGACCCTGCCGTTGCTTACCCTGAGCATGAACTGCACAAGAAAGCTACGAATCTCGCAAGTTCTGTAAGTTGTGTATGATGATGTTTGCTGACAACGTGTTTTTAACCACCGGTAAATTGGATGTAATTCTAAACGTCAGATATCGTTAAAATTAAGAAAAATGCAAGTAAGGCTAAAAAAGTTTTTATTCGTGAGATAGACTGTAAAATGACCGGACACAAAATGGACGTTATGCCTTTTCTTTTTATTGGTTAATTTTGTTTTCTTTCGGTTCGCATTAATAGGATTTTTTGCTAATAATATAACTGCTTAGCTTTATGATGCCAACAATGCAACAAGCGTTAATACAAAAACAGCTTAAGTGGCTGCATATTTAAAGGCATTTGAGATCGAAAAGCGATGAAAATTCCCTTGAAAGTTTCTCACATTCGACGGACGACTCGATGTCAAGCGAAATTTCTGACCTATTCTTTTATGTCAGTTATTTTCCTTCTCAGAGTAAGAAAATAAACTTTGGCGATGAAGATTTTGATGTCTGTTGCGAAAAAAAACTTTTGATTAGACATCAGATAGTCCACAATAAGCGACAGTTTGGCAACAACTAACCACTGAAAATTATTTTATTTAGTCTGAGACGTCAATTACTTTTCTTTTTCTTACCCTAAACCCAATCCTATACCCGAACTCCTAATCATCAGTTCTCAGTGTATTTGATATCTCAGTGAACAGCCACTGCTTGCGAAATGCATGACTTACTTTGCGCATGCGCAGATGGCGTGAAGTCAGCGATTTCACAAGTCAGTAATTTCGCTTGACACCGGGTTTTCTTCAGCTACCAAATTTTGGTTTCTCGAAAACTCTCGATTTCTAAGCGCGTGTTGTTTCGGACAAGCATCAATTGAATCTTTAAAATCATTATTTTTAGTTCCGAAGTGTGATATGATCTTGAACGATCGCTGAACGGCTTTTAAAGGTCGCTGTGATAGAGCTTAAGAGTCAACCTGTGAAACAGCCTGTTTGTAAATAAACTTAATGCTGACTGTGATTTTGAGTGGAGTTCTGCACAAATAGCGGTTTTAGCATTAGTCCTACTTTGCTGCAACACATTTTCGGCAAGTGTTTGTAAAATCATGCGTATGAACTTGTAGTCTAATTTGTGATCAATTAAAATCGAAACTTACGTCTAACGTTTAAGTTCAGCAATGACCCATATTCATTCTTTGTTTGACAAAAGGTCTGTCTTTTGTTTTATCGTTTGTTTTCATTTCTCTAAAAAGTTTCATTTCCCATAATTTTTTTGTGGCCGTATACACCAATGGAAGTTCGCTAAAGACTGAGTTTAGCACAAAAATGGCAGTGGTCGGAAGAAAAAGATCGCGACGTGGATAAAAGCGACCCTCCCTGGTTGTTGTTCTTTCCACTGACTGCGTTGGCGGCTGTTACTCCCAGACCTTCACGACTGGGGGCCAGTGAACCAGGTTTACCACTCTACCCTGGACCTTAATTGCTGTGCAATGCGACAGGAAACGCATTATTTTTCTTTTAGAGGAGGACAGAATTTTGATTGGCGTGAGGTTGCTACATACTTGCCTTGTAATTTTAACATTAATCGTTCAAGTTAAAATAGAGATTCTCCAGTAAATTGTAGGTGTCTTCATTTGAGCAGGGGCTCGCGTTAATATGTAGAAGGTCAAAGGTCAGGAAATTTTTTTCAAGTTATGCGATACGTTGTAGTTGATATATCCAGAAGAGAAAGTGAGATAACGAGCTTGGATATATCGTAAAAGCATGTTTTTATAGAAAGGGTCGTCATCGGGTTGAGGAAAGTGTCCATGCACATGTGCATGTAGTTAAAATCTATTGCAAGGACACGCGAAAATACGTAGTGCATCTTTACGTGTCTTATAACTCTGCTTTCCGAAACAAGCGTTGACAGTTAATATAATCATTTACGTTCTTAGGATACAATCAAAATCTTCTGAGGCTGTTAACGCTTATGACTTTAATTGCGAGCACACACGTATACGTGTTAAAATTGCTTTACTGCATACGTTTTCGGACACATCTGTCATATCAGTCTGTTGAACACGAGTGATGTAGTTTAGGTTTCGCTAACACAGCAACTGCAGTGCATTTGTGTTTTTACGATAACAGTTGAGACATATTTTCTTTCGAAATCATGTCGATCCTGAGACGCAAGGGTGGATATTAGAATTGAAGAGCCCGGGGTTCATTCCCAGGAAGTGGCCTCAAAACTGCACATTTAAGTTGTTGAGGGGCCTCCTTTGGCGCATTTGCACATAATGTTTGCTTTATTTTTTTGAAAAACATATGACTTGCTTAAGAGTTTATTAAATGCGGCTCCAGAGTGGTTCATAAGCTTTTTAATAAAACAATGCAAAAACTAAGTACGGAACTCTCAAAGGGGGGGAAGCGAAGTGACCGCCTCATTCGCCTCTCCTAATATCCACCGCTGTGCAGACAAAATACAAAGCGTGATCGCGATAATGCGATCACCCAATTTGAATATATCAGCTCTTCCCAAGCTGTACTGTTACGTTGCGAATGACAATGCTTTTGTTTGATCCAGTAGCTTTTTGAAAGGTTTGTCATTTACTCGAATGTCATAAATTAGCTCAAAAGATGTTTCATACATTATTATGCGCCGAGGTAAAACATAGTTTTACGTTGTGACCAACTTTTGTTCAGATTGACTATCCCAAACAAGCAGCGAAGATGATGACTCAGTATAATCTTCCTGTTGATGCACCTGAGTTTGTTCGAGCGAAAGATGCTGCAAAAATAGCCAGCGATGTAAGTTGTCTAATCAGTTGAAATGACTTCTAATGCGTTTTCGAAAAGTACTCTAGACCCAACCTACTGGAGTTGAAAACAGAGGTGCTCACAGTAAGTAAGATCAGTGTCATTGAACACCTGGCCTATAAGAACAAGGCCCTCGTTCGTGATCGTCTAAGAGACCCATTGTACAACAGCAGACAAGCTAGTGACATCCAACTTCAACTTTTCTGGGTCAATCCTGAGGTGGAAGCACGACCCTACAACGTTTGTCCACGAGCAGCTTACGTGGACACTGGTCGATCAGTTTCCAGAAGATTCGGAGATTGGGTGGTTTTGTGTAGAAGTTTAAAGCTGTGATATCAACAACGTTTTTAAACCTCCCTCTCGCGACTTTCCCATTGGCCATCGGAACATTTCCACACTCTAGCTCAGGGCTCGGGAACCTATGGCTCGCGAGCCAGATGTGGCTCTTTTGATGACGGCATCTGGCTCACTTGATATTTTCTTAACACGATTGTTACGAATGAAACTTTTTCTGTAATTTTCCATCTACCAGACTACAAAGCCATCAGCAATACCATGCAGCACCAGAAGTCGCGTTAACAGTAAGAAGCATGTTATTAAAGAAAAAATTCAGACATTTACCTTTGTTTAAAATTGTTGATTTTGCTTAAAAATGCACACGTTAGTGAAGTAAGTTAGTTTCATTAAGTGTTGAAAAATATATGGCTTTCACGGAAATACAATTAAAAATATGCAGGTTTCATGGCTCCTTTAGCCACAAAGGTTCCCGACCCCTGCTCTAGCTCTTACGCTTGTGACTTTACTTGCCAGCATGTTGACTGGGGTTACATGACAGCATCTTCTGTCGGAGAGTTTGGCCAACTTGCAACGGTTGACAACCTCACATTGTTGTATGATCTAAGAGCTGATGCTAGTTTCTTCTCTCGTCGATGAAGCGTTGGAACAAATCCGGACTTTGCCTTTTGTGAGTGTCGACCATGAAACGTCGTATTCCGGACGGATGTGTTTCACAAAAGTTCCCGACGTCTCAACATCAAACTTCATTCACAACACCCCTCGCAACTAGTGATGCCCGTACACAGCAATTCGATGAAGTGTTGGAGCTGTCGCAAAATTGACTGAATTCTCTTCCGTCTCTTCACGGATTTATTCGTGAAAGATCTTCCACCTCCGAATTCCATCAACGTCGAAGAGGAGAACCAGGATCTGTTAAGAGCTTAATAACTGCGGCCTAAAGACCCATCCCAAGTATATACATGCTGTGCTGGGATTAGGAATGTGAGATACTGCATCATTCCTTCCTTCAAACTCCCGACGAGGGACTAAACTGACAACGTTACATTGTCCCAGCTATCTCGGCTCGATGAAGAGATAAGAGCGATGGGAGGAAGCCGTCAATTCTGCTGACTTCTCGCACTCCAGCCGCAAAGCGTGAAAACTATTAGCGAACCCACTGGAAGGTCGTGAAGCTGTCCTTGTCAAAGTAAACTCTTTCGCTTCACAGCAAGTGAAGAAAGGGTCTCACATGACAGGCGACAGCAAGTCTACCAGGCTTGTGTGTCAAGGGGGTGTTAAGCCTCTTGAAGGTTCCAACACCTAAGGGTGAAGACATATGCTTCACTCCGTAGGAACTTCATGTAACCCTCAAACACCTCCCAGCTATGAAGAGCCCAGTGACCGGACATTATCTTCCCGGACTTTACGTTACAATCTGACTCTGCTGTCGAACCCTGGTAATTGCGATTTCTATTCTTCATGTTTGCAACAACTCAAACTCCCAAAAATCTGGAGAAGAGATTTAGTTGTTGCGATCTTAAAACCAAACAAGTCACTTGAGGACCGTAAGAGTTACCGTCTGATATTTCTTTCATGCATCCCATTCAAGGTTCTCGAAAGACAAACCTACTGCACCTGTGTTGGACCGAGCATTAGCCCACCACTCCCATTGTAGCAAACAGGCTTCAGGCATGGGAAATCAACTACGGCAGCTCAAGTCATCTTATTGACGCAAGACATTGAGAGCAGTACCTAAAATAAAGGCCAGAGCTGTGTTTGTTGATCTCACAACAGAATATGACACTGTATGTCACCGCGACCTCACTTAAAAGCTGCTGAGACCTCTGCCCAACAGGCACATGGACCGTATGATCATGGAACTTGCAAAACAACGCAGTTTTGCCTCAATCAGCGGTAATAGTCAGAGGAGTAGATTAAAGCGCTTGAAAAATAGCGTCCCACAGTGATCGGTCTTGGAACTCGTTTTCAACATCTATATCTATAATTTGCCAATCAAACGAGGCACGCTGGTGACCTGGCAATAATCCATGTTGATGGAGACTGTCAATCATAGGAGGTTCTGTCGAAAAACATGGCAACTCGAGCAGCAAACTTTCAGACCTGCAAGTTAAGCTCAGATAAACTAAAACTGTGAGTGTGTCGGCGTCTGCCACCTCCGTCTTCATGAAGTCATGCGTGAGCTTGAGGTACCCCACGATGTGAGCTAACATTTTGCTCCGAGCCCAAATACTTTGGAGTAATTTTGGACAGAATGTTCTCATATCGCTGACACCTCGAGTCACTTTGCATAAAAACTAACATCCTGCATCAAACTTAATTTTTCGCCGAAAAATGTTTCAGAAAAGTTGCGCAAAAATCTTCAATAAACTTAAAAATAAGTAGTTGCGATGAAAGATCTTAATCGCCTTAAAACACCCATCGAGTATGTGATTAACCCGGGTCGTATCATGCAGTGAGCGAAATACTTCTCTCGGGCAGTGTGCGGTACATGCACGTGCACTCTGACCTTGCTACATGATTATTCTGTTATCAATTGTAAACTCAGGTGTTCGTATCTGTTGTTGCGCGTAGTGCCATGTCTGCTTGTTCCTCGTATATACAGTTGACAAGGGGTTGGTTGCTGATCAAAGCTATCGTGCTTCATGCGTTGTTCATATTTCTATTTTTAACAGATTGAGTATCAGAAACAGCGTAAAGAAACTATTGATAACTACAGAGGATTCCAAACAATGGACAGTTCTGATCATCCTGTTGTTCAAAGAGGAATCAAAGCTGCTGAACTCATATCAGATGTGAGTTTTATTATCTTGACATAGTCCTGTTTATTGCTACTTCAACTTCATGTATCCTTTTGTTCGCCTTGTGTTGCGTTAAAACCAGCATCAGTTTAAAGTCCGTTAAGTTATAAAAAACATTTAGTTTCGCTTCTGACATCTTTTTGCTGGCACATTACCGCTTTGGAAACAAACCAAAAAAACAAAGCAACATATGGTTGGGAAACAAAAGCAAAAAGGCGCAAGTTTTTGTTAAAAACTGGATTGGTGTCAACTGTTACAAAGCTTTGCCTGGTCGCGAGCAATCACTTCAAGTGAGCTAACCTCATGCCTCCTCTGTCTTTTACCTTACCAGCTAAACCCTTCGTGTCAGTCAGTGTGCTGTTAGAATTGCATATAACAGTTCAAATTTTTTTCTTTTTTTGATGTTTTTGTTTTTTAACAAAATGATCAAATTTTCACGCTAGCTACCAGGAATGGTTGTTTCGTAGAAAAACTACAGAGAAGACTGGGATTATGACAAGCAGTTGGTTTATTATCCAGTCCACATCACTCCTGAATATGAAGCCCATGCTGATGTAAAAAAAGTGCAAAGTGATGTGAGTTTATCAAGCTAGCTTTCTCGTTTTATTGTTTTTTCTACTTCTGACTGCAAAGGCGTTTGACCGACATTTGCAGGTGCGCAAAAGATTTGCAGGTGCGAGTTTTGAAATTTTATTTTGGTTTTCGTTCAACCCTTGGTGTGTGCATGACGCACCTGTCATGACATCGTGGCAACCACTTGAACAAGCCACGCAAACCAAGCTCCTTGTGCTGAAAAAACATTATTTGCAACATTTTCTGCCACAGCTTTTAAATACTTAAGTGTTGTTTCCTATCTCTGGTTTCCCCGTGGAAAACTGCTGCTACGAGCAGCTTGAACGCAGTCGAAACGGCTAAAATGTGCTATTACATTTGAAACAAATGATTTTCATTAAAGAGTATATTTGCAATCGCATGAAGATCGCTTGCGATTGCATTCTGCAAGAACTTGCTGTGACGCAAGTTACCCATCCACCTCACAGTCACAGCATTCTTGTGGGAAATGCTTGCAAATGCGACGAATAGTTTTAAATGTTTTGCGTTTCAATAGACTAACCAGCTAGGTCAGGGGTCTCAAATACGCCGTCCGCAAACCACGAGCAACCCGCTAGGGCATTTAGTGGGCCCGCGATGCTTTTTGGGATTTTCAAACAATAAACATTTGAGTTATTTAGTTTATTTAGCGGTGTTTAAAAGTGCTCGGCTAACGAGTGAACAAGTTCTTTTTAAACGAGCAAAAAGACGGCTAGAAGTGATTTGCCTGCAATTCATGATACCTTTCGCAAGAAAGAAGATGTCAAAACTTTCTAGAAAAGTTCAGGTATCGCCATTGTTTCGTCAGCGGCATAATGCGGCCCTCGGGTTAAATTCCTCATTTGGCCTTCGGAGAAATTTGAGTTCGAGACCCCTGGGCTAGGTGGTCCAGTTGGTTGAGCACGCGCCATCAATTGGTAGGTAGGGTTTGATTCCTGGTTGGGACATACCGAAGACTTGAAAAATGGTACTTGCGACCTGTCCAGCCTCGTGCTCGGCGTTGCTGGGGGACTCACCACCAGAGCAGCATTCACTGCAAAAGCAGCCGCGTGGCTCATAAAGCAAGCAAGCGGAGTTGACCGCAGATTACCGATAGTGATACTTCAAAGGGAGTACAAAAAGCGAGTGAAGCATAATGAAACTGAACTGAACAGAAGAGTATATACTGTATTTATGGAACGAAGATTACATGACTATTGAACATCACATGGTATTGAGCATAACATTTCTCAAAAAAATACAAAATCAGTGCACCAAGTGTAAATCCGGCGTTTGTTTTCAGAATTTACACTTTTCGTTGAAACTCGTTATTTGCTGCAGTGGTGACGAATTTTTCGTGATACTTATTTTTGATAAACTTTTTATATATTTTGATGTGTGATACTGATCAAACATGCCCGAGGGAAATGCAGCCGCTCTTTATCATCTTTCTCTTCACTGTAGTGATTCTTAAGATGTACTGCGATGGGGCGATCTGGGCACATTCCAAATTCCTTTGTTATTGCTACAAGCTGCCGTTTCACTGCAAGCACATTTTCCGATTATTGCTGCAGAATAAGAAGAGCAGTAAAAGCAAAACTGAAAAAACTAGCTTTTGTTACCAAAACAATGTCCTGCGACATATTTCCTGACAGACGTCATACAAAAAAGAGTTCGAAACTCAGAAGTCGAAAAACGAGTTCAAACCAACAGACACTGAACAGTACAAAGACTTCAAGCGCCATGGAGATGTTTTATCGGACGTAAGTGTGTGATTTGCTTTTGCGTAATTTTGAGGATCTGCTCTGTTTAAGGATGTCTGCATCTGAACCTTGCTGAACAAAATCATTCTGCATCTTCGCAAGAAATCAAAACACGAGATAAAGTGTGAGCTGAGCACCGCACCACGCTGTTCTGTGGTTACGAGATATTACTCTCAGCGCAGGGTTGCCACATTGAATTGTTTTGATTACACTCGATTTGAGTGATTTTTTCAGTTGTGATTGAGTAAAAGCCATTGTTGTTTGTGAAATTCAGGTAAAATACAAAGAGGAATATGAAAAGAACAGAGGAAGAGGACACACTGAAATTCCTGAAACTCACGAAATGACGTTGGCAAAGAAAGTGCAGCCTTTGCAGAGCAAGAAAATGTACAGTGAAAAGTCAAAGGAAATGCAAAAGAATGTCAATCTTGGACCTGGTACGTGATGAAATGAGAAAAACGAATGGGTTGCTAAGACTTTTCTTCGGTTGTCTTCATGAGACTTGAAAGGTATAAGATCCTTTGCTTTCTGGGAAAGCTTCATCTAAGTGACTTGGCAGAGGATGTTTACTCAACAGTCGAAACTGAAGTGTTCATAATATCGGTTTGACATACTGTGAGAAAGGTATTTGCGGTAAATGATGTTGTACATCTATCAACACATACCTATGCTTGTGTTTCATCAAAGTAATCGTGTTAGGGCCACTAAGCCAATCCCGTCGTATTACCGCCGCATACAACATATATGTCCGTGTTCTTTCATGTGTCTGTGTTGCTTATTTGTGTCATGCATGCTTAAGTCTACTGCGTTGCGTGTGGGAGTGAAGACGTTATACAATATAATTACATTATACAAAGATGTCGAATTTCCTTAAATTTCTTGCGAAGACAATTCCATTTTTTTCCAAAAATCCAGCGAAAAACTTAAGTAGCATTTCACAATTACAGCTCCGATGCTCATAAAACCTACATAACAAAAAATGAGCATTGGCTCTGCGATTGAAATTGGTTCTGAGTTCGTTGAAACACGCGCACATCCAAACACCGCCATCGTCTACACTGCACAACGGTTGTGCTTGTAACAATACGTCATTAATCAACAGCAGAGGGGTTCTGCCACCACTTGTTGCATTCATGACATGTTTTCATGAAGAGATGAAATCTTGAAACAAAAACATTCTCCTCACGAAAGTCTTCGCGATGACTTTACTTGGGATGGAATAAAGAACTTGTGTATTTTCTGCTTTGCACCTTTTTTCAAAGTCTGTAGACTTAAAGAGTACAACAGTCATGTGTGATTCTTATTCTTCAAATCAGCAAAAGCTTTTACACATTTCACTGAGCTTCGAAGGAGATGCAAACGTTGTTTTTGTGCTTTGTTGCAAAGTCTCGCTCGGGATAAGCTCTTGGTTTGATACTGATACATACCTACAATATATTCAGATGGCCAGGAGATCCACCATGCGGTCAACGCTCAAAAACTATCATCGGCTCCATCTTATGTCGCTGAGTTCAAGCAAAGCGTGTTGGGAAAAGGTAGGAGCGATCCGGAGAACGCATATCCGGAAGTCCAACACCACAAGAAAGTCGGAAGACTTGTCAGCATGGTGAGGAATCCAACAGTGAATCAAT
>Ga0210059_1010076_pt1 | contig 14652 bp, 12 predicted proteins | sample Ectturendosymbi2_FD_188042 | JGI IMG/M metagenome (GOLD analysis project Ga0210059, IMG submission 188042) | Ecteinascidia turbinata endosymbiont from Florida, USA - Sample 2 (SPAdes) (version 2) | ecosystem: Host-associated > Tunicates > Ascidians > Unclassified | place: Key West, Florida...
CCCACAAGAATATCATTCCCATGGACAAGCCTGGCTACTGGAAAGTGACCCAGATGTCGTCCAAGGACCAGGTGACCTGACTACATCTCCGACCTCACTTGGTCCCACCGTGGTGTTGATCCAAGGAAACTGACATTGCCATTGATCGTGACCCACAATAGTTCCTCCTGATGTTGCTGCTCGCGCGACTCTCCTCATAGAAAAGTGGGCACGAAACGGAGTGAATGAATGCGTGTGTAGGCTTGAATTGAAACTATCTTCTTATAAAATTGTCTTTAGCTTGTTTGCAAAAGTGAATGTCGAATTCAAATAAACAAGCATATTTGGGCGGAAACCTGCAATTTTGTGAAAATCGGTTATAAGTCCCATCTAGAACTGCCGAATGTCTGTTACGATCTGAGTTCGTTGAACAGTGGAGAAGTTGCAATTGTTCTCAATTTTTGTAATCTTCAATTTTTGTAATCTTGAGTTTTGACCTTAGCAACAGTGCGTAAGCTTTTCTTTTTGTTTCATACGTCGTCTTTTGCGCAGGGCTGAAGATGTGTAACACACAAACTAGTTTCCTTACGTAATAACTTGCGAACAATTCGCTTGGTGTGGGTCACTGCTGTGGCTTTGCAATTACTGCTGAATGATAAGTACAAGCTTGAATCATTGCAGGAAGATGGGAGCAGAACCAGGCAGGAGATTCCTCAAACAGCCGGCTGCAAAGCTAGAGCCTGTAATTGTCGATTCAAAAGTATCAGACATAGAAGGGAAAATGACGTGGAGGCCCTCAAGCACCACAGCGACACCTTTCTTAACCTTAAAAACATTGATTGGTGTAAAACCTGACCAATATCGTTTGGCAGGAGCTTTGCGAGTTTATGGCATTCACAAATCAACCACTGAATGGCCTGTGAGGAAAATGGTACTGTGAGTGTGGGAAGTGTGTAGTCCTACTTGCAAACCATGAAGCAGTTTGTGGCTGCTATCAGCAGAAGTCTAGCAGACTTAATAACACTCAGAGTTAGCAACAAAGAAATGCATAAGCAAAGTGGGCACGAAACTGAGTGAATGAATGAGCATATTCAAAAGATGAAAGGCCAAAGAGTTGCTGCTAGCTTTCGAGGTACAAATCGAATGGGCTGTGTTTTCGTGATTTTGTTTTAATTCAGACTTGCACGTATCTACAAAAAGGAAACTAGTTGAAAATATTTTCAAAGTAGAATTTTCGGGTTAATATCTGAGTAGTGAAAAAATAAGTGATAAAACACAGGAGTTGATCTCTACATTAAATCAGACAAACCTGTGGGAAGCAAAAACCGCATAATCCACTTGCTTGATAAAGCTGATTTCACTTAAATTGGCACTCAAATTGAGGCCCAATATGGAAAAACGCAACAAGCATCAAGCAAGGCAGCGTTGAGTCAAATCATAGTAGGCAGCGAGATGCACAATAAAATGGTAGTGAGCTGAAAATCGGCATTGATGTTGTGCCCTTGACTGGGCGAACAATTATCTATCAATTGAAAAGGGCGAAGCAAAAGTCGGTGAATGTCTCGCTAAATGTGTCATGAATAAGGGTATCAAATATTTCGTTAAATCGGAGTAATAAATATTTTTTTGCGAAAAAATGCGTTCGGATTGTGATTGTGAATGAACCAATATACATTTAAAGAAACACTAACTGGTATATAGGAAAAATAATTGTAACAAACGTTGGAGTGTAATGCTTTGGATGGTAGTTTGGGTTTTTGATTTGCTACGCAATTTGTCTTCACAAGTGTCCACATACTGTAGCTAATACTGGATTGCTTTTCGTTTACAAATCTAGTTTTTATCTTCATCTCGTTAGTCTACAGTGCAAGCATTCACAGTCCAGATCTTTGTCCAAAATTTGCGTTGGTGCATATGTCCTGCCAGTGGCGTAGCTGAGGGGCGGCCGTCCGCCCCTGGAGGCACTTTTATGGGGGCGTCGCTACGGGCTGTGCTGCGGTATGCTATAAACCTGCAAAGGCTGTATTGAGATAAATGTGGTTTTAATGTCGGGACACTACTCGCAGTTGAAGGACGATTTTTATTTTGGGTAATTTAAACGATTGTTATCTCAGACCAGTGGTTCCCAAACTGGGCGTAAATTCCCCCGTGGGGGTAATATGCAAGTTTTATGGAAGTAACACAAAACCAAGAGCACAATGTTGTTCTGTATTTTTGTGTTTATGACGCAGAATATTGTGGGTAATAAGACATAATGGCTACTTTGATTTGGGTAACGGCTCGAACAAGTTTGGAAACCACTGTTTTAGACAAACAATAAGCAATCGTATATCAAGGATGTTGTATCAATAGGCTTTCTTTACATTAAGCTGCAATCTGGTTTTCAATACACTTATCAACTCACTTGATGTCAAATTTTACTGATTCATTACGCGGTTGATTGATAGAGTGTTGGGTCGTTGTTGACGTTTGATCGTAGTCCTTACATGACGTTATAGAACTTAGTAAGAGTACGATGGATGTCTGTGGGCAAGCGTGTGGCTGTGGTGAGCTGTAAGCTTTTGTAAGTGCTCTTAAGCGTAAATCTAACAAATGTTTAGTTGAATTTGCGCTCGTCAAAATGGATTTCCGTGTGTGTGGAGAAATATAATCTAGCTCAGTATTCTTCAACAGGGGTTCTGCAGAACCGTAGTGGTCCGCAAGTCATGTAGTGGGGTTATGTGAGTTTTAAGCGTTCCGTGAGATTCTTCGTTATTTTTAGGTGAAATAGTTTCTTGCTTCAGTATGTTGATGAAAATTTTTATATCACCGTGTTGCATTCACATTCCAAGTAGGCCCGTTAGTTATACAGGAGGTTGAGAGCAGTTAATAGCCGAAAAAGAAATGTTGATAGTTGTTGCGTCGCTTGTTGTGCATCACAGTTACACCATGTTGCCGATGTACAGTTCACAGTAGAGAAAGAAAGCCCCCTTGAACTTCTGCAGTTTATTCAAAAGTATAACCTTGGAAACTCTGTTCCAAATGTAGTAATAATGCTGCGGATTTTCTTCACAATTGCCGTTAGTGTTACTACCTGCGAGAGGAGTTTTTTCGAAATAAAAACTGATCAAGAATTACTTAAGATCTAGTATGAGCACCTTGTGGTTGAGAAATCTTGCCAAACTCTCTATAGAGCAGTGGTTCCCAAACTGTGTTGCGCGAACCACTAGTGGTACGCGAAGGCCTCCAAGGTGGTACGCGAATGGGCTTACTACTTTCTGTATATCTTCGCAAAAATACATTCATAGCTATGCTTTTTGCTATCGGGTTCTGCTAATTAATTCCTGAATTTTTGTGTACTTCCCTGGTTGGTTTCTAAAAAAGGCCATTATAATTTCTGACGGCCATTATCTTCATGTCGCATTTGTCAGGGCTGCGGAACTGTCGTAAAAATGACACATCTCCGGCTCCTGAGCTCTTATATTCAGAAATATGCCTCCGGCTCAGGAGCTCTTGGTTTTCATAAGAGTGGCTCCGGCTCTATCTCCGGCTTCTGCTTGTTTTCACACATTAATATTTTACTTGTTTTGGTGTGCCTCAAATTGAATGGAAAATTAACTAAATCAAGTACACAAAATCTAGAGAATATACCAAACGTATTTGAAAAAATCAATTTGGTAGTTTTTTCACAAGCAAGGCTCTTACCATGAGGAAATCAGCAAAAAAACAACAATCACGGGTACAGAAAATTCAAAGAACAGTTACTCGCAGAAACGTAACTCAAGATAACGGTAATTTAACAACACTGGTATGTCAATCAATGGTTTTGACGTCATTGCTTGACGACGTGTTGTTATTTCTTACGACTAGAATCAAGAAAATGGTTGTTTAGAAAGCTACATTTTGTGCCCGAGCATTTAAACACAGACCAGTTCAAATTGACCAAGTGTTTTGCACATGCCCGTAAGTAGAGGGAGGGGGGGTGCGTAAAAAAATTTCCACCCCCCTGGAAAAATACGTTGGACATAGTCTAAAAAATGGGACTCTCAGAAAACTTCTCGCCACTCCTAGCGTCCCAAGCTGGCTACGGCCCTGATTTTGCACTCGTTGCATGCTTTGCCTGTTGCAGTCTTGGTGGTTCCGGCTGAAAGCGCTGCCCAGGCAAACCATGCAAAAAGCGCAAAACACATAGTCGATTACCTCCCTGATGTGCTCTTTTAAACCTGCACACATTTGCATTAACACAAATGCGAAGATGTGTCTAGAAACCCCCTTTTTCAAAGAAATAGTATGATATCTAGTAAGAAACTCACCTATGACCTTTTCTATTTTCAGCATTCATAAGAAGCAGTGATGAATCGCAAAGTGAAGCACAATTAAACCTGCAAATCTTGGGGGAAAATAAGGCTAGTTACCGTGCTAAAAACATAGTTTTTTTTCCTAAAACACGTCAATAAAAGTCCACATTTGTTTGCATTGATATTTATGTCCTCCTGATAAAGTACTGCTTGCTATGCAAAGCATTGCTAGATCACTACCAATTATATAACTTTCACATTATGCCACTGCTTGTAAATGAAATGTTTCCTAGTTAAGTTTGCCAGCAATCTAGTAAACCTTGCTAGTGAGGTTTATAATAAAAATTCATAATTTACAATGACATGCGTTGTATTTCATGCTTAAATCTGCAACGGTATCATATCTTAATCATACCCCTGACAGGCCCGTAACCAGTTTGGGACAACAGGGGTGGCGAAGAGTTTTCTGGGAGTGCCCCGAATTTATAAACTATATGTCCAATACTTTCAAACTACGTCCAACGTATATTTTGCAAGGGGGACTTTACCCCCTGCGCCCCCCTGGTTACGGGCCTGCCCCTTAATAACAGCATGATTACACAGCTACTAAATCTATGGATATTTTATTATATACACGTACTCATTAAAGCTCACTTCTTTTAAAATGACCACACTACTGCAGACATGTTTTGATCATTCTGACTAGAAAGTAAGATGTTGTGGTAGTTAAAAATTTCTCCTACTTCTACAGCAGTGGTTGTCAACCATTTCGCTGAAGGGAGCCAAATACAGACCTACGATTTTGTTAGAGCCATATCGCACTAACGAAGTCTGCAACACAAAATATTAGAGGTGTTACTGAAAGACACCGCCAATCAAATGGAATCCTTTCCCGCAGCAAAGATTCAAACACTAAGACCTTGCAGAGTATATATTTCGCCTACGATGTAGGCATCATCAGCTCTTATTCAAACAGAATCTGTTACAGAAAAATTGCTAAAAGTCACACAAAGGATGCTTAGGAACTGTACGCGGGTCTTAGAATAGTTTTTGAGAAATAATGTCAACAAGCAACACCACGCCTGCCAGCTACGATGTCACAGCTTAGCGATCAAAGGCTTGCAGATCCACTGCAGTCTGGTGTCGTAACTTGTAACAATCGCTTTTAGTGTCCTATAAAGAGCACACAAAGTCTATTTGTCAAAATCGTTAGTATCTAGGAAGGGACCCGGATCCGGATCTACTTCTCAAAGTCCATATCTCCGGTTCCGGCCCTAAATTTAGAACTGAGCTCCGGTTCCTGATTTTTAATTCGAGCTCCGGCTCTAAGCAAAATGCTCAGGTCCGCGCTCCGGCACAGCAGCCCTGGCATTTGTCTCGATTCTGGGTTTTCCAAACATTTGATAGAACGATATTTTAACAGATTGAGTTTTCCTGGAGCAAGGTGGTACGTGGTGACGGCATGGGTCCCACAAATGGTACGTGATGAGAAAAAGTTGGGGAATCACCGCTATAGACAACAATTGACAGATAAAATGATTTTTGAAATTGCCACTGAAGAATTTGCAAACAAAAAGGCAAGAAAAGTTACTGTGTAGAAAATTGTCCAGTAGTTTTCATTTCAGAAGAAAAAATGGTCCCAATTTTTAACACTTTCTTCCTATTTTTTCCTAAGCTTATATTTGTCAATTTTTGCTTTTGTTTAACTGTTACTTGCAATGTTTGAGTTTTTCGTGTGTATTTAAAGCATACCATATTTGAGCATGAGAGAGTACTGCAATATCACATTAGTGCAACAACTAGTTAATATATATACAAAGCTTTCAGAGCCAGTGACTGTGCAATATGTGTTTTTATGGGCATGGGGGAGCAAACCCAAGGGTCAGAGCTGGCAGCCCACACTCTAACTACGCCACTGTGTCTTGCCTGCTGAAAAATCAAACCATGACACAAGTTTTGCAGCCAAGATTTTGAGCTAAACATCTCCGGGTTAATAAAATTTCTTAAGATAGTGATTCGTTTCAAAGCTGCGCCGTAGCTTAAAATATGTTTTTGAACATTCCCCACATAAATTGGTACATGGAAAAAGTAAGAAACATGCAGAAGATCATTGCTGATGTAAAAGCTGTGCTATTTGGTTTGACAGGAGCTTTGTGAGTTTATGGCATTTACAAATCAACCATTTCATAGCATTTGAAGAATATGGTTGTATGATTTTTGGGAAGTTTGTAGTCCTAATTGGCAGCAGCAAAGCATTTTGTGATGTTAGAACAGAAAATCAATTAAATCCCATGGGTTTAGGTGTTAACCAGCATTGGGTAATTTTGCATCCGTGGTTGAAATATTTTGAGATGGAATTTTTCCTCTAGAAAGTGCCCGACGTGCAAATCGATTGTGAATGTACCGACACTGCTCTGTGGACTGTAGCGGTTGCTTTACGTGCTTAGCAGATGGACTGTTTGCAAGTAGCAATGCAGGCATACGTGGATGATTTAGGGCTGCATATGGTTTCTTATCAAAATATCCCCTGTGGTATACAATCGTCACACCGCTAATCCGGTGAGTCTTTTCACCCAGGCATAACTTAACCTCAGCAAGCAACTCGTCAAATGCAACAAAGCCATGAGGTGTGGTTTCAATAGTTGTGCAACTTCTTTCACAAAAAAAATTGCTGCTATTAGCAGAAACGAAGTTTGCAAGTTCATTGTGAAACATCAAACGTGCAAAGACAACACAGTCCTTGCATTTGCACAATGAAATGAATATAAGGAGATATAATTTGCAATAGTTTATACCAGCATCATAAAAAATGAATTTTTCTCAATACCCTTGCCAACGTATGTACGAAATTGATGTGTGTCGGTAAAAAAATCTGTCAGTTAATGGAAGTCACACCTTTCAAAATACAGCAAAAATTATTGCTCATGAATTCTTACCAACACTCAGCTTTATTTCATTCCTAAACACAAGATCTTAGCCTACAGCGCACATACGTTCCACAGTTGGCTGCTTTTGCTTTATAAAAAAATATTTTCACGCATTAGGTACATCAAGTTCATTTGATCTTTAAAAAATTCATGAAATATTTTCCACACTGACCTGCACATTTTCTCAATAATCACGACATATCTTAACACCTGCATACCAAACAATCTGCAACACAGTGTGTCTCGATGCGAGGTTAAAACTCACCGGTCTTTTCAAACTTTGAATAGCATTGCACAGTTCCCCACATTCTGTGATGTTGCAATCAGTCAGATCAAGCACACCAAGCTCATCTACATTCCATAGACATGTTGCAAGAGCTTTTGCTCCGGAATTTCCAATATCCTTCGAGCTAAAACTGAGCTTCTTTATCTGCACAGCAAGATGGAAAACTGAAATAGGATTTGCTTTGAACACTGGGGTGAATAAAAAAGTTGATTGGCCTGTGATGCAGTTTGCTTTATCGAATTTTCTGAACATTTTAACTGCTTCGAGTCAACTAACTCAGCCAAAAAGTGCAAGTCTTGTTGCAAAAACGAAGCATTTTTATGATCATTCCAGGAAAACTTACTATTCTTTGGTGACTGCAAAGGGGATAAAATTTAATTGTCACAACTGCGTTTGTATTCTGTTTCAATATTTGGTCGCTTGGTCACTCCAACATAATGGGTGAAACATGTAGATACTTTAGCTGAAGCCAATATACAGTGATTCTCCATCTAGAATTTGTCAAGAAGGCTGCTGTAATTTTTTTGCCAACTGGGCATTTGGAAATCTCAGACCACGCTGTCACAGTAGGCACAAAATGCAGTCACGTCACCAATTAGCCCCACATACAAAGCTTCGATCCACCAAATTGAAATATGAAACACAAGAAATCAGTGATGTTAGGGAACTCTTTGAAGGAAAAGTGCTTATGCACTACAGTTACATTACACTTACAGATACTTTGACTCTCGTAAACATCAGGTTTGCACATTGCAACTGCTGTTGATGGCGCCTTTGAAAGCAAAGTAGCCTACTTATACATAACGTTGCTGTTGTGTCCCTTTGAAAACAAGGTACTTTGCACATTAGTGTTGCCAAGTGTGGCCGGAGGCAAGTGCTTCGCTTGCCTTCCTTTACTTAAACACATCACTGTGTATAACCCTGACAATGATCTTATGTGAGAATCTGAAACCGATTGAACGCTTTTTGCCTCTTCTGATATGTTCACTTTCTCACCTAATGTGCGCAAGAAAACAGTGTAATGTGAACTTATCCTTATATTATTGAACACATTGAAGTTGCAGATGAGTTCATCGCTTCAATAACACAGATTTCACGCGATTTTTCATAATAATCTTGACACGTAAGTTCACAACAAAAAGATATCTGGGCGGAAAAAACCCTCAGTAGGAGCCATAGTCATATGCGGCAAGATGCTTACAGGGTTGCCACAAGTGTTGATTAGAAACTCCCTAAAATTGATCTTAAAATCCCCAAAATTACACAGAAATTCCTGAGATTGTGCACTAGGCATTGTTTACCCTAGTCTCTTTTTTATCCCTTTTTAGACGCCTTTTACACTTTTAGCAACTGGCATACCCTAGCGTGGTATATTGCACATTTTCCAATGTAAATAACTTACTAGTTTTAAGTCCGTGGTTGTTTTAATCTGACTTTAACGCAGAAACTGCCGTTAAGCGTCCACATTTTTACATTTTGCTCAGACAGCTGCAGCCCACTCCGACATTACCAAATTTCTTTGATGGCCACAAGCTCCCCACAAAAAAGCTGAAAACAGATGTCTCTGTCCAGAGACTAAGAAAAAAAATTAGTTGATAGTTGGTCCTTGAAACAGCAACAGTTTTGATAACTGAACGATAGGATTGATTCTGCTTTCCTGCAATTTTTTGCATTTGCATTTCGTTACCCCATATCTAAATAACTGCCGTCAATTAAATGGCAATGATTTACGACCCGACTCCTTTTGTTAAACTCGTTTGAATAATTTTTTTGGAAAGCACGAGCCTATTATGGGTATTTGCAGTAAAATATTTATAATTAATTTGCAAAATCTGCAAATGCTGTTTATACTATGAATTAATAATTGTGTATGCAAGAGGGCTAAGCAGGAAGGCTCTGAATACTTGTTAAAAATACGTATTCATAATGCCTAGCTCCTCTGCACACACAAGAGTCCCGCAAATGGTAGAGTTTCTGGCGTCGATTCTGCCTAGGCCAGCAGACAAGGGGGAAATTCGTAGACATTTATGCCCAAATTTTTTTATGCATCCCAAATTTTGTTGTGCTCAGAATAATTTGTTTTAAACATAAGACAAAAACAAAAGTCGTTTCCCCCGTAAAATGTGTTCTGATCCCCCCCAAACCATAAAAACTGGATGCAGGCCTTTTTCTGATAAAATTGTGTCTGCAAGTAACGAATATTTTTGAAGGCCATTCAACCTCGAGCATAACGTCGAAAAACTATTTTATAAATCACCATTACGGGAGCCCCTCTGAGCATATTGGGTGGGCAGAGTTGGGATAATACTGCACAAATTACAAGGCAAAGGCTACTCAAATGACAGACCGCGGTCCGAATCGGGTACCTTTGCATGGCGAAGTCTGGACCCCGTCAGCCTCCCAAATGAGTATTCTATACACTGTGATTTTATTCGAAAAATCTTGCGCTGTTCGCCGTACTTCTGAGGCAACTGTCTAATTGTCGATCAAGCTGTCGTTTAGCTCTATTGCAGAGCACGCGTGAGTTGTTTTTGCCATTCTGGTTCAAAATGATTCTTTCGTTTAACCATAATTATTTTCATTTGCTTCGTGCATTGAAAAAAATGTTAAAAATTGTCAAATATGACATTCAAAGCGGTCTTTTTCCTTTGTCTGAGATTTTTAGAGCTAAATAAAAGCAAAAAAGAAACCGGATGTTAAATTTATGGAAAAGTTGATTGCCAGTTTTACGGTAAAATTCGGAGGATTTGTTTACTTCGAAAATAGTTGCTGCTGTTTCTTGGAAAGCTTTCTTTGGTGACAGATATTACCCAATTCTCAAGTGAAGCAAAAGAAACGTGGAAATGGGTGAACACAGCCAAAATTCAAGGAAAGCCAATCATGGTTCCCTCTAAGATGTGCAACTGCACAGTTCTTGCCGACCATTCGCGCAGTGAAATCTCATTCTCGAACAAGTGCAACATTCCAAAACGTTGCTAAAGCAGAAAAACATGAAGTTATTTGAAATTAATGGGTAGATATTTCGTATTTTGGGAAGACTTAATGCGTATTCCAAGCATTCAAAAAGTTCCTAATTGATTCAGAATTCTTCTCACTAAAATATCCATGTTGACTAAAACCAACATTTGCTATGATTGAAATCATCTTATGGGGAAAAATGGAGCCAATTGAATTGCAGCTGCAGGAGGACGCAGCAGTAAAAGAAATATTTAATGATTGCACACCTGAGAAATAACTTTTGCTCAAAGGAAGGGATGTCCAAAATTCCACACTCTTTGCAAAACAGCAGTGCGAATCGTCATTACGTTTGGATCTACCTACTGCACTGCTGCGAGTCAGCGTTTTCAAATATGAACTTCACAACGAACGAGCTGCGCATCTGTATCACAAATGAAAACATTCACCACTGCCTTTGTCTTGGTATTATTACCTTGGAGCCAAAATTGAAGGAACTGGAAAGAAGTAAAGGCCAATTCAGCAATAAATTAGGCTGAAAATTCTGTTAATAACTATATGATTTACTTGATTGGTGTGCTTATGCATAGATGACATATTATAATCTCACTTTATGTTGTTTTTGATAAAAATAGAAAACATGCTACATCTGTATAATTTCATTGGAGGTCCAGATATCAAGGATTTTTGACTTTGTAACTGGACTCTTGCCTGAAACATTTGCGAAGCCCTGAGATGTTGCATTGGGACATAAGTAGTGTTTCAGAACTGCTTGTGGTACAAGAACTGATCTCAGAATTTTCAACCTAGTGAAACAAAATGTGTTGTTATGAGTAATATAAAAACAGGAACCGCGAAACTTAATTTATTTATTGCATTTCGCATTTTTGTTTCTGATGCAACACTAGACTCGTAAATGAAATACACTGCAAGATAACTTATGGCAGGCATCAAAACAAAAGGCTCGTGGTCCACATGTGGTCGGCGAACACTTTCTCAGTTGCCAAAGATATGGTAAAAGCCTGACATCAGATAATTAATTGTAATTTAAAATTGCTTCCACACTACAACAAAATAGACACTTGCAGCCGGTGAATTTGCGTTGGTCAATTTGGTCCTACGAGTTATCTGAGTTGTGCAGGCATTACGTATGCATTTCTTCGTTGCTAATTCAGTGTGTTATTCAGTGCCAGAAAGGCCTAACAGTTGCCATATTCAAAAGAAGAAAGGCCAAACAGTTGCTGCAAACTTTCGAGACATAGATCGAATGGGTTCCGTGTTTATGACTTTGCTTTAATTCGGACTTGCACATATCTACAATAAGGAAACTAGTGGAAAATATTTGAAAGCTAAAACAATGGGGTGTATAGCTGAAAAACGAAAGGATAAGTTGATAAAGGATAGGAATTAATGTCTGCAATGAATAAGGAAATCAGACATAATTTGCGGGAAGCAAAAACCGTATAATGCACTTGTTTAATAAAGCTTGCCTGAGTTAAATTGAAAACCAAACTGACGCCAAATAGGGAACAACGAAACCAGAATCAAGAAAAGCAAGGTATAGTCAAATCATAGGAGGCAGTGAGACGCCCAAGAAAAAAGATTCGGATTAGAAGTTAGCATTGCTTTAGTGCGTTTGACCGGGTGTACACTTAGACATCATCGAAGAAGGAAAAGCAAGTGGGAAAATGTATAGGTAGATGTGTCGTAAAAGAGTGCATCTCCAAATTCGTGATATCGGAACGTTTAAAGTTCTTGTGCGAAAATGCATTTGCTATGTGATTGTAAATGAATAAGCAATATTTTTATGCACACTAATCTGTATATAGGAAAAATTCTTGTAACACACGTTGAAGTTTTATGCATGCGATGTTAAGTCGGATTTACAATTTACTGCGCCCAGTGTTTTTACAAATATCCTGATAGTCTTCTAAAAGAGTCGCCATTTCTCCTGTATATCCTGCCTGCTTAAAAATTAAGCAATGAAACTACTTTTTGCGATCAAGATTTTGATCTGAACATCTCTTGGTTGATGAAAATTCGTGAGCTAGGATTGGGACCCTAACTTCAAATATGCTTTTGAACAATCGAGACAGAAATTGGTGCATGGCAAAAGTAGGAAACATGCAGATGATCATCGTTGATGTCAGTGTTTTTTGTTGAAAACCGTGGGAAACCAATATAGTAATCGACACAGTTTTTTAAAGGGTTTGTGGGTGTCAAATGACACCATAAAATTTTGCAATGACACCCTAAAAGCCGAATGTCGGTATATGGTTTTGCCTCTGTATTGACGTAAAAGGATTTGAGGAAACATGCTTTTCCGTACATGGCTATTGCAGCAAACAGCTGCAATATTATAGGCAGACACAATTCTCTGGCGCAGAAGTTGAAAGCCAAAATTGGAAGTTAGGTAAGTGTGCACTTTCATGCGCACCTCTTCGCCTAGGCCTGTTCCTGCACTGCCACAGGTATGTACAGTATGGCGTACGAAACTGTGAAAGCACTTAAATGCAATTATAGAAGTGCTTTTCTGTTTCACCGTTGCGATCGGCTTGCCTAGAGATACATCAGACTACAATGAAGACAAAAGTTCGGCACTTGCAGCGCCCATGCAAAACAAGGTGGTTGTCGTGTGAGGCAACAGTGAGAGCTAGGCGTAAGATTTTGGCTATTTGGGCCGCATTCAAGCAGCTGTAAGAAAATAATAATGATGGAATGTGTGTTGTTGTACTGCCACTTCTGAAAACTAAATTTCAACGTGGTGCTTATCTTTTCGTCGACATTGCCACCTCACCAAACAGACCTGAGTAAAGTTTTCAGGCGGGTGTTCTAACTTTGCGCAGATGAAAATTTCCATAAAACTGTGCATCAATAAGCTCTCTGATGCAGCTGATAATTGCGAGCTTCAAGCTAATTGAGAAAAGTTTGAGAGTGAATTGGGGAACTTAGAACGCTGGATGGTTTGGCTGACTCGTGTGTGTCAAGTAGCACGGCGTTTTGGAACGGCACCTAAAGATTGACAAATTGACCATCCCCATACACAACAACGGAGACAGGTGTGAATGAAGCAACTACCGGGGTATCTCTTTGCTTAGCCTCCCAGGAAGGGTACATGTCAGGATGCTGCCAAAAATAATTGGATCAAAGCTGGATGATACTCAGTGCGGTTTTCGTCATTGCCGTAGAACGACTGAACAAATTTCCACTCTTCAGCAAATTTTCAAGAAATCTACGGAGCATGCCAAAGACGTAGACGCATGTTTTGTCGCCCTCGGGAAGTTTATGACCGGGTTCCTCGTGAAAAGCTCTGGGGGTGTCACGGGAGTACGGTGTTGACGGGTGTCTCTTGCTGGCTGTCAAGTAACTGTGTCTTGCTCAGAAGTTTGCGTCGACCGAATTAAATCAAAACCATTCACTGTTGGTGTTGAACTCCGACAATGATGGTGTGTGCTGTCACTACTCCTCTTAATAGTATATATCACTATATCAGGGTTCTTCAAACTTCGGCCTGCGGGCAAAATCCAACCTGCGAATCCATTTTCATCCGGCCGCAAAACGCATTTTGCCAACAATGAAAAATAATATATTTACGAAAAACTTCCTGATCAGGTACAATGTAACATATCCCTAAAAAATCACAATATGCAAAATGTTGGCCCCCGAACTGTTGTGTAATAGCCTATGTGTCCCTCTCCCAAATATTTTGGAGAGCTCTGGTCTGAATGAATCGAATAGACATCAACAGACGTGTCGACGAGGGTGTCACTGTTGGCAAATGCAGGATGAACTGTTTTTTTGCGGATGAATTGATATTTGATAGTGCATGCGTGGATCTTCTCAACAGGGTCTTCAACACGCATTTGATCGGTTTTCTGCTGCGTGCGACCAAGCAGGAACGAAAATCAGCACTGGAAAGTTTTCAGGCATTATGTCTCTCAAGAAGCCCAAGGTAGTCTGTTCTGCAAGTGAGTAGAAACACACTGCAGCAGGTGTAGAGGAAGTCGGAACAAAGAGATTAATACTCACATTGGTAAAGCAAACGCAGTTCTGCGTGAACTTTACTGCTCTGTGGTGACGAAATAGGAGCTTACAAGGACCGCAAAGCTGTTAGTTTTTTAATCGTTTATTGTTCCAATCTTAGCGTGTGATCATGAATTTTAGGTGACGACTGAAAGAATGTTGTCATCAGAACAAACGGCAGAGATGAGATATTGCGATGAGTTCT
>Ga0210059_1010078_pt1 | contig 14650 bp, 9 predicted proteins | sample Ectturendosymbi2_FD_188042 | JGI IMG/M metagenome (GOLD analysis project Ga0210059, IMG submission 188042) | Ecteinascidia turbinata endosymbiont from Florida, USA - Sample 2 (SPAdes) (version 2) | ecosystem: Host-associated > Tunicates > Ascidians > Unclassified | place: Key West, Florida...
GCTAGGGAAAATGTCAGTAGCAACATAGTGATACATTTTAGTTCGGTATGTTAGTTTCTTTCGTTTAAGTGGCTTGCTCTCATATTCCTTGAAAATGAACGATATTATCTAGTGTTTACCACAAATGTTTTGAAACTTTGTTGGGTTACTTCAACATGGCATAGGCCTTGCAGTGATCAAAACGCAAAAGCAAATTGGCAGGTGTAGCCTATTGCTTTTGGAAAATTTTCTGTGTAAAATTTGTCTTGGTTTTCTTACTTCTTAGCCAAAGTTAGAAATGAAGAATTTCGCCATGTTTCGTATCACTCACTATTAGTCCAGAAATCACAGTCTTTACGAAATTACAGCATAAGCTTTTAAAAAAGTTAGCGTGGTACCGCTTGCATTGGGAGTTAAGCAATTCCCTGTGAAAAAATAAAACTGTCGTTGGCGCTTCCGCTTCAAAGCATTGAAAAATTTAGTTTTTTTGTCATTGAAAGACTCGTAAAATCTTTAAAGTAGAATGCTCCGGGATTTGAATACCTTGAAACAAATATGACTCAACACAAAGGAGCTTGTCATATGATACGATTTGTTTTGAAGTCCGTGGTGTAACCAACAGGGCTGGATATTAGGGGAGGCGACAGAAGGGATCGCCTCGAGCCTTCCCTTTTACAGATATGCCGTAGGGACCCCTTTGACAGTTTCGTACTTATTGTTTGCATTGTTTTGGATTTAGTTCATAAATTGAAATGTGAAACAAATTTAATTCTTTTATCCATCTAGTCACATATCTTTCTTTTGCAATGGCGACTCAATATGTCTCAGGTGGCGGCTTCCCGGGTGGCGATCGTTCAAGGTGGGAGTTGTCCGGGTGGCTATTGTTCCAGAAGCAAATTTTCTGATGCAGGCCTTTTCAAATTATCACGCGTGCCGCATTTGACCTGCGTGCCCTTAGTTCCGCACCCTTAATCTACACCAGGGGCTCAAACACGCGGCCTGCGGGCCGCATGTGCCCCGCGAGGGCGTTTTGTGTGGCCCGCGATGGTTTTTGGGAATTTTCAAGTAATTAACATTTACGTTGCCAAGTGCTTTCAAAAAAGATTCCGCGAAATAATTGAACCAAAACTGAATGATGCCCAGTGCGGTTTTCGTCCCGGCCGTAGGACTGCAGACCACATTTAACTCTCCAGCAAAATTTTGAGAAATCCTGGGAGTATGCTATCGACTTCTTCACATACTTTGTCAACGTCGAGAAAGCATACGACCGGGTTCCTTGTGAAAAGCTTCGGGGAGTGTTGGGTGAGTAGGGTGTTGACGGGCGTCCGTTACTGGCAGTCAAGTCACTGTATTCCTGCTCAGAAGTTTGTGTCCGTGTCGGGAGAGTTAAATCCTGACCGTTCACCGTTGGTGTTGGACTCCCACAAGGGTGTGTGCTGTCACCGCTCCTTTTCATAGTCTACATTAGTGTTCCTCAACAATGTCGCTGAAGGGAGCCAAATCGAAACTTACGATTTTGTTGAAGAGTCTCACTAAAATTTTGAACACAATTCAATTGACACGTTTTGTTTTACAACAGAGCGACGTCGGTTACACACAATATTAGACGTTTTATTGAAAGATTGCTGAGGGCCGCACAGAGGGTGCCTGGGAGCCGAATGCCGCCCTCAAAACCGGGTTTGAGAACCACTGGTCTACATGAATTGGATAGACAGTCACAACCGAGTCGACGAAGGTATCACAGTCGGGAGCTACAGAATCAACCGTTTATTTTTTGCAGACGATTTGGTGCTGCTAGGATCTTCTAATCCAGGGGTCGGCAACCTACGGTCGGCGGGCCGGACCCGACTCGCCAAGCAAAATCATCCGGCCCGCAGCCCCTTTGCCAAATCGTAGTAACTGTATGGACCCCTTGGTGGTGTTATATTTTATGAATCTGCCCTCCTTGCAAAACATTTTATTGAATACTTGCGAAGAACTACTCATGAAAAACCGCACTGCGCAGGAGTTAATCTGTTTAAAATTACATAAATTTCCAAGATTTAACAACAGCAAAGAGAACGGAATTGTTGGTGGAAAATTAGTACGGCCCGCCATACCTTGCAGAGTTTGTATTTGGCCCGGAACTCGAGAAAGGTTGCCGACCCTTGTTCTAAACAGTCTTCAGCATGCGCTCGTTCGATTTTCTGCTGCGTGCGACCGAGTGGGATTGAAAATCAGCACTAAAAAAACCCAAGGCAGTGTATGCGGCAAGTGAGCGGCAATACACTGCAGCAGGTGGAGACGTTTAAGTACTTAGGAGTGGTATGTACGAGTGACGGAAGGCGGAGAACCAGGAGTTTGATACCCGGGTTGGTAAAGCTAACGCAGTTCTGCGTGAGCTTTAATGCTCGGTGGTGACGAAACGGGAGCTTTCAAACACTGCAAAGCTGTCAGTTTTCAATCGAATTTTGTTCCGATCCTTACCTATGATCATGAATCTTGGATAATGACCGAAAGAATATTAACTCAGGTGCAAGCACCAAAGATGGGATTTTTACCAAGACTCCACGGTGTGACAAAGGGGCGTACCGAGGTTAGATTGCGCCCGGGACAAGAAACAAGTTAGGCGCCTCCATATTTGAACCTATGATATTTTGGGAGTAAACGTACTGCATTGAAGAAAAAACTTGTGACATTGTTGACTTTTTGGCGCCCCGCAGTGATTCTGCGCCCGGGGCTTTGTGCCCACTTGTTTACGCTCCTGGTGTTACACTTCGCGACAAAGTTCTCAGCTGTGAAATTTGCAAAGCCCTGAATGTCAAACCACTTCTCCTAAATGAGAGAACACAACTGCAGTACCTCAGTTCAGCCATGTATCCAGAATGTCCAACGAAAGACTGATGAGGCAAGTCCTGCTGCCTAAACCCACAGGGAAGCCGCCCAGATGTCGTCCAAAGCCTAGGTATTCCACGTTCTCCTATGGATGTTGCCGGGACAACCCCATCCCTAGAAGAAACGCTGGCATGGAAATGAATGAAATGAACAACATTCACGTAAGTTTATTTACCAGCGTTTGAAAGTGCTCAGCTAGCGAGTGAACAAGTTCCTTAGGCGGCTAGAATTGATTAATGCGAACATAGAGACAGCTAGTAATGATTTGCCTATAATTCATGATACTTTTCGCAGGAAATTAGTTGTAAAATTTAGTTCAGGTACCGCTGTTGTTGCGTCAGCGACATAATGCGGCCCGCGGGTTACCTTGTAAGTCATCGTGTGGCCCACAGAGCAATTTGAGTTTGAGACCCCTGATCTACACAAATACTGCTGACCATGGTGCAGGTAAACGAATATGATTCTCAGTGGTTTACTGTATTTTCAATATTAGCGCAACTATTGCATGCAGCTTAGCAGAAGCAAAGGCAACGCAAAATAAATAATGGAAACATAACGTAATGGAAATGATAAGCGATAGAGGGTCAAAAATACTGCATAAATGTGTTTCCTTTGAATTATATATAATCACACCAGCACTCCTCAAATATTTCGAAACTCATGGCAGGCCCACGCGAAGTAGGCATCAACTATCGGTGTGTGCCATTCGTACATTTGCGGAAAACAAACCTTCCTTTTACAGAATGTTTTCTTCATTTATGTACCCTTGAAGGCGAAAACCTGGTAGCATTACTAAGTTACACGCAGTGGCGTAGCGTGGGCGATTTGACTACGCATGCAACTTTTGGTTTGCGTCTCGATGACGTCCTCCTGCTCAGTTAACGGCGGCACGATCTGTTTGCGAAAGTTCCCAAGCAATTGTGATTCAAACACGATGCCTTATCTCTAAGAATTTCAGCTCTCCGCGTTTGCAGCTCGGGCTTTCCGATCGCAACACATCCTTGCACTAGTTTTTTTTGACATGGCAATCAGGGTTGCGAAGTCGGAGAGAAAATGTCCGACTCCAAATCAGGCGCGGACACAGGGGGGATGCATCGCCCCCACCAGAGCAAAAGAGGTATTGACATGACACTTGATTTCATTGAGAATCATGGCCAAAAATATTTTTGTACTGCACATTACTTAATCGCTAAAGATGCTAAAAATTAACTTAAGCTAACAATTAGTAAAACGTTTCTTCGTTTCATTAGATGAGCTGGCCTTAGTTTGTGGAACCTGATATAAAACCCTGGAAACTGGGATTAAGAACCAAATATTTCTGGAAAACCTGAAGTCGGCATTTTAATTCCGATTAATTGATTAGGTTCTTGCAATGACAGTTGTTTTGCCGGTATGAAACTCACACTGCACAAGAGTCAGGTTCACAGTTATAGGTAATGCAGTGATGAGCTTGTAGTTCAATCATGCTCCCTCCTTTGCCTGCAGAGGTGGGTTGCGAAAGTCGCGAGCGGATTATTCTACTGTTGGTCTTTATAGCGTAACAATAACATGGCAACAAATCTGCAGAAGTTCACTTTATATTACGGTAGCAGGCGTTTTATTGCATGAGACTGTTGAACGCACGCGTCTTGGCGGGAAATGCAGCGAGACAGTGACAAGCTGATAGCGGTAAGTCACGTACATATACTTTCTGAAAAGAAGCATGAGTAAGCAGGGGCGCAACCAGCTCTTCATTTCGCGGGGGGCCAATTTTAATGAAATTCCATTCGATGACGTCATCGTGCTTATTCAACCGTGGTACAAATTTTTCGCAAACGTCACAGATAAAGTTCTTTTCGCAACATTTCCGAAAATCAGAACTTTTCAGTTTTAATCAATATGCAGACCGAACGACCAGGACAGAAAAAATTAGTAGCCTAATACAAACACTTGATTCGGTACTCAGCTAGTGCAGTCATGACTTTAGTGTGGCAGACGTATGGACTACTAATGAACCTGCCTAACTTTTCTTCTTGTTTTTGCAAATTCGCTCTATCCCTATTCTTATAGCATGTGTTGGAATTTCTGTCAGAAACTACTGTAAGATCCCAAATTTTTGAGGGATAGCCTTCGTCAAGGGTGAGGGGTTCTTTGGATCCTAACATTTCAGGCAAAACGGATCAGGTGTGTTTGGGGCAAAACGGCTTTTTCTGTCATCCACACGAGTTGCGTGAAAGTTTTTAGAAGCAAGTTTAAGGCCAGTGATGTAGGATGTGGGGGTGCAGGGGGTGGAAGCCCACCTCCAAAAATTTTGATTTGATGAAAATCCGGGAAAAATCACTTAAAATCCGGACAATATCTGTGTAAATTTGGGCAAAATGTGTGAAAACCTTCGCGAAATCATTTTTGTGCTTTGATGTTACAAAAATGGCGCCCGAAATCAAAGTGCAGGCGTTTCTTTTTTTTAGAGGTCATATTTCTTCAGTTCTTTTTGGGCAAGTTAGAGGAAATTTGGGCAAAAATGGTGCTTGAAGTGCTTTGATTTGAAAAAAATCCGTCCTAAATGGAATGAAATGCAGTCATTTTTTGAGGTGATTTTCTTTAGAGTTTATTCGGGCAAGTTTCAGGAAATTTGGGCAAAATCCTTCGCACCCCCAAAACTTTTCCTGCTTCTATACCTATGAAAGGCTATGGGCTTTCAGGGCTTGCACTGATTGCAAAAGGTAGGGTTTGGTAAAGCGTCATTTGCAGCCAAAGTGGTGTAGTAGGTACAGGGCCGGCCTTAAGCCGATGCAACCGATGCAGCTGCATTGGGCCCCGCGCCTCTGGGGCCCCGCGCCATGGTGTTTGGGTAGATTGTTCATTTTTGCCAGATACACCTTGCGCTCGAGAATTCAATAGAAACGGCATATAAATTTCATTGTTAACAAAGAACGCTCTCGTCAGAACTAGCGAACGTTAGCAATGGTGGTCAGTTCTCGTATTAGTGCTTCACTGTGGATCTGCGCTCTACCCCGATCGTAACACGGTTGACTAAACACGATGACGTCATAAAGTCGCTGCTCAGAGGGGCCCCGCGCCTAGGTCTTGCATTGGGCCCCGCATCTGCTAGGGCCGACCCTGAGTAGGTAGGTGCGTTCAACATTTGACTAGCACTCATATGACACTTCACTAAACCCTTTTTCCCAAGCCGTGGTACTGGTACCAACTCAGGAAGACAATAAAATGTGAAACAGTCCACACACTAAATTTAGTTAAAATATCAGGTTTCGAACCAAAAACGCAACTATACAATTTTTTTTAAGAAATGTGCTACGTTAGTAATAGCGAACCGTTTTGCCCCCAACAAAAATAATCGAAATGTTGCAGAGCAGTGCTCTTCAATCTTTTTGTCATCGAGGAACCCCTGATATACTTTCGCGTTTGTCATGGAACCCCATTAACAAAAATTAAAAAAAACGAATTAGTTGTAAGAAGATCAAGTATTCTATTATTATTAGACAATTCAACAAATGAACAGTTATTACATAACTTAGAGCAAGAAATTTAATTACTCACTTGTTCTTGCATTTTTGGAATTTAGCTGCTACATTCAGAATTTAGTCATCCGGCAAAAAGAACCCTTATCTGAAATATGTGTCGTCCCATTTTCTAACTTTGGCAATTGAATTACATTTGATCCGCTTCGGATCAGTCAGGTGCCTCTTTTACATTTGAACCAAACTGCTGATTACCGTGCACACCTTCGCTGTTGTTATTTTTCGCTTCACGTAAGAAAATATGCTGTTTTGCTTCGTCTGGCTTGACTAAATAGTAAAAAGTTGGGTTTCACATTGTTTTCACTTTATTGCCACAAAGATTGAACAGCAGCTCTAGTCTGTGACTCGGTCTTCAGGCTGAGTCTACTTTTTTTACTGTCTACTCTACTGTGAAATGTACATCGGCAGCATCGTATAACTGTGATGCAACAACAACGTTCTTCTTATCTGCACAACAATGAACAAGTGACGCACAAACTACCAATATTTCTTGTTCCGCTATCTGCACTCAACCTCCTGCATAACTACAGTAACTGGCCTACTTGGAATCTGAATGCGGCACAGTGATCTGAAAAATTTCGTAATGACGCATCAACATACTGAAGCAAAAATCATTTCCCCTAAAAAACGAGCAACTGTCACGGAACCCCACTACATGTTTTGCGGAACCTCTGTTGAAGAGCACTGATGTAGAAGAAGAAGCGGCTTGACGTGGCTACAAACTTTTTTAATAACAACCAACATGTCAACATTTCTCTTATCACTTTGAAAGTTTCAGCAGTTTGCACAGTTCAACAGTAATGTTATAAAGTTTCATGAGGTCAAACTGAGGCCTGCTTCAAAAAAAGTGGCACACGAACAAAAGGATAAAAAATGCCTTAGAAATATCAACGTTTTAAACTAACGCCGAAGTTTTGGCAATTCCTGCATATTTGTGGTTAAATACCAATCATTACAAAATTTTCGTTCAGATGGCCTGTCTCAAGATAAATCTTGCAAGGAGATAATTAACCAGTAGGACAAAGAAAAATTCAAATAACACTTTTCTTAAAAAAAATGCAATACAAAAATTTCATCTTTATTCTTTGAAAGTTTCTGCATATGTTAAAATTTCTGTAAAATGTTTTGAAAATTTCGGGGGGGGCAAATGACCCCCCCTGGTTGCGCGCCTGTGAGTAAGTCTATCGCAATGCTTCCACAAGTTTGAAACATCCATTTTGTGCGAGTGTGACCGATGTGACTGAGTGTCAAACTACACTCTGCAGGCTTCTTTTCATGCAGTATAAAATTACGTGGCTTGTTAGATTGCATCTATGCAGGCTTGTGGGAATACGTCTTAATCATTAAGGTTTAGTTGTGATATCTGAATGAATACTGAATGTAAAGCTATATTTGCTGTGGCGAGTTTTTTCACAATTCATCTGGTCAATTTTGCAAAACCTGCGTGGTGTTCTAATCCTAGTAAGTTGTCCGTAGTCGTGTCAAAATACAGGTCTACTTAATTGTCCGTTTGGTGTATGATGAGCATCCACTGTGAAAAAAATACCAAAGGTAAGCAAGGTTTTATTGATCGCTTTGGATGAGATCCCAGACATTTGCAGCTCCTGTTTCTAAGTGATTCTGACAAGTCTTGTTAGCTGATCCTGCAATCAGCGGAAGAGAAACCGGGCAATTCCCCCAAAAATTTTCAAAAACATGTTCAATTGTTAGTCCAGTTGAATATATCAGCTGGCTGCGACCCTGCTTGCTGTGTAAAGTAAAGTCATAATTTGTGATTCGTCGAAAACCATGGCAATCCCATGCCTCTTTCTTTACAGATCATGGTATTGCTTACTTGAAAAGAAATGCCCTGTCTTGAATTTCTGCAGATAGCCTACTGTGTAAATTGTCGTATCGTAATACTAATATACCTGGCTGTTGCTGCCAACGAAGCGTTTTTTGTGATTGTTACCGCAACATGGGGCATTTTCTTTGTAGTGTAGAAAGGATAAAGCGTTTTGTGAACGTCCATTTGCATTGCATCGTGAGCAATGTTCCCTCTAAGCGGCGCAAATACACTCAGGACCACCCGAACTGTTGCGCAGTGAAATCTCATTCTCGCGCACTTGCAGAATTTCAAAGCAATGGAAAAGCACGCAAACAAGAAGCTATTTGAATGAAATGTGTATTTTGTTCGTATTTTGATAAGATTATATATTTATTATATAATTCACAAAATTTGTAATTCATTGAAAACTCAACTTAATCAGCCCTAAAATAATCATGCTCACTAAAACAAACGTTTGCTCAGTGTAAAATTATCTTAGAGGGAACACTGATCGTCAGCAAGTTAAAACTGATAAACGAAATGTCGACGTTGCCTCCCCCTGGAAAAATTTCTGCGGACGCCCTTGAATGATCGTGCTTTCTTGCTTTCGTTTTTTCGTCTGCATGAACAAATGTTATAGGCTACACAAATTACATGGGTGTTGCAGACTATTCCAAACGACAATTAAAAACTATGAAGATCCCCATTTGAAGAGTACTAATCTAAGCCGCATCCAAGTGACTACGCTCACTTGCTGCAACATACAAGTCAAACAGCACCACTGCACCATGCTGGCTACTGCCACCGGTAATTGTGATGTAACAAACGTAACCTACAGTGAGAAGCATTACGTCGTCACGTGAATTATTTCGAGTCCTCGATGTACCTGCGCCGATGCCAGTGAATACATCAGATCGTTGTTGTGCCACATTGCTTGTTGGTTCCGTTGCGGTGAAGTGTTAAAGTTTGAGCAGTTTTATCAATCAAACTTCTTCTAAAACAGTGGTTCTCAACGTGGGGCGTGGAAAAATTTTAGTGGGGAGTAGAGGATGACATTATGAAACAATTTTGGTGGGAATACAAAATGAAAAGGCACTTGTTGACAATCAAACTGATTGGTAGAAGTAAAGCTGTTTCGCTTGTTTACCCGTATAGGACGACAATCCAAGCATGTTAGCTGTGCATTGTGTCAGCCACAGGTAAAACTTAGTTGGAAAAAATGTTGCTCCTAAACTGCAGGAAATACTGTATTCTATAATCAAATGTATCAATTCCATCAAAGCAAATGCCAAAGCAGAACGTCTCTTCCAGAGGTTTTGTGAGGCCTATCATGCATACCATAGGCAGTGGCGTATAACTAGAGGTTTGAGCCAGAGGGAAAAGCTTAGCTGAAGATGGCCCACCGACCAACATTCAGTAAAAATTGAGAAATGATAGTGAATCTGGATGTGAAGGATGTCTATACTGAAACCGAAAATCAGCGGAAAACACTCCGAAAAATTTCCAAAGAACGAAAAAACAACAATCTACTGAAAACCAAAAGAACACTATAAATACCGAGATATACGCTAAGTGGGGACCTACATATTAGATTTATCTTGCCAGGGGGGGGGCGGTTCGCACCCCTGTCCCCCGTCAGCTACGCCACTGATCATAGGCGATTGTTGCTACACACCGAAGTAAGGTGGCTATCAAAGGGAAACTGCCTGAAAAGATTTATGGAACTATTTGAACCAGTCAGTGAGTTTTTGAAGGATAAATCTGAAATGATGCTAGTGCTACTGATGACCACAGATGGCAAAGCTTCGGTGTGTTACTTAGCTTTGCGGATATTTTTTAGAAAGTTTGTTCTTCAAACAAGCAGCTCCAATAAGCTAATGCAATACTGCGATGCAAAAGAAAATATATTTGGTTTTGTGACATTTCTTAGTTTGTTCAGAAACAATATTTTGTCGCTATATCCAATTTTCTTGGTTAAAATAATGTGATAACACTAAATAGGCAAATACAGTTATTGCTGCACACGTGGAAATGCCGATTCATGACTTCAATGAAGGCTTTCATGACTTGAAAGCAATGGAGTTCCCTTGTTGGTTGACTCAACCACTTTTAGTAGATTTATCTGCAGTATCAGAGTAACGGCAACAGGAATTATGTGAGTTACAGCAAGATAAAGTCGCGAAAACTCTTTTCAAGATCAAAGGAACCATGATATGGCTGTCCGAGGAATGCGAAAAGAAATATCCTCTCTCGAGTACTTCGGCAAGGCAAAAACTGATAAGTTTTCCATCATCTTGTTGGGTCGAATGTGGTTTTAGTGTTGTTGCGGATTGATGCGTGCTGAGAGAAATCAACCACAAATCACCAAAGTTGGTGATTTAAGACTGAAACTGACTAAAATGGGAACTCGAATCAAACAGATATGTAACCAGCATCAAGCCCAGAGCGCTCATTTAACAATGTGACTGAGTATCGCAATGAATTTAAGTAAACTTTGCTATATGTGCATTTATAATTCATATCAGGTAGTAAACAGTGTGGTGACGGTGCAAAAACAAATGCTTTTGACATGTGGTAGTTCTGGTGGGGCCTGAGATTTTTTGCATAATAAAGTGGGGCGGGCCTGGTTCAAAAAAGGTTGAGAACCACTGTTCTAAACCAAGCTTAGACTTGTTTCCCCGTAAATGCACATATGCTAAAGTTTGATTTACGCAATATGGTCCTGTGAAGCATTGGGTTAAGCGCAAATCGATGTCGCATCCCCCCCACCAAATCAGCCTGTGTCCGCTCCTGCTCCAACTCTCCTTGACATAACGTGAATGAAGTTTGGCTGTCAACATTTTTAGCAATTCAATGGAAATCGCGACACAATAAAAGTTTCAAAAGAAATTGTATCATTTCAAGAGGTACGAGTTACAATTCCTAATTTAGGAATGCAATGTAAAAAATGATTCAAGCGGACTCCACCCAAATGCTTCCGACTCCGCAATGCCATTAAGTTCACTTGGACTTCAAAACTGTGCTTTTCATGTCATTCACTGTCACAACCACACTTCAAGCAGCAGATTAATAACATTTTTCTAGTTTTGGACGTTTAGTGAATCACTAACAATGTCTTAAGTACATTGTGACTAAATCTAGGTGTACCATGGCACTGACACCACCATGCTGAAACAACCAAAATATAACTAAATCTCGTCTAGCAGAACAGCAAGTTACCAGGAAGTAACTACCACAGCACTAGCTAAACTGCATAACATAAATGGAAATGAACATTTTTCTATATAAGAAGACAAACTGTTCACTCAGCAACATTCATCATGAGATCAAAATATAAGAAGTGTGTAAAACACACAAACATCACAAGCAATTCAAATTAATGTACACATGTAAGGCTAACACAACAAATAACAAAACTTATCAGCTTACATTTGCATACATTCAATGGTTGAACTCCCATAACACCAAACAATTCAAACCAAAGTTGAAAAGACAGTTTAATAACTGCTGCAATGCATGACATTTGTCTCAGCAATTACTGGATCCGTTATAGCACTCAGTTCAGCACTAAATTGCACAAAAGTTAGGAAGCAGAAGATGAAAAATGCATAACTTTCGTAACTATGGCGTACATCTGTGGTAATATCAACAGTCAGTTCTCAAAACTCGCACATAACAATGAAGACATACTTGGCAAACAAATTCATAAACACTGTGCCCAAAAACAGGCACTTAAATCATAGCCTATGGTCAAAATATTTTTTCACAGCCCGATATTGTACTTTTTTGATTGTTCCGTAGCATAATTAATGCTGGTTTGACCAAATGTGTTGTGAGGTACAAAAGTTGTCAAGCGTGAAGCAGTCTTATAATGGCACCTGTACTATGCAAGTTATTCACATCCACTTGCATTCTGCTGAGCCCTAAACTGAAATGCCTTCGTTAGAAAAAATAGACACGCCAGCAGTGCAACTTGTTTGTTGAACCGCTTCAATATAGTCAGTTGAACTTGTCATACAGGTTTGGGTTGAATTTTATTAAAATGTCATTGTTTGGCTTAGCCTCCCAGTTTCAAGCCTGGTGTTGGCCTATCTGCAGCGTGTACATCTCTTCTGTTCATAAGAAAATGAGATAAAACTTATTGCTTGTAGGCTATTCGCTAAGCCATCTTCAACTGCTACTTAACCCATATCTGCAAATTTAGTTCTAATATGATATAAGTGCAATTTGAGACGCAAACTACAAATTGCACCTAATCTGCAGTCTGCAAATACCAACACAAAGTTACAGCAGGTCATGTGACTAGACTCAGGAGTCCAGTCGGTCGACTGCGTCACACGAAGCGAAAGCACAACTGAAAATTGCATGTCTTGATTCCAATAGCAGCTTTGCTGTGTTTACGAAAAGTAAATTTGCCGTTATCGAAACACAAAATATTTCGCTGACAAACAACCACTTACAAACAGAATAAATTTCGCAGTACAACACACAATCAAAAAAGGTTGGTCAGCTTTATAGGCTTTGCGCATTTCTACCAAAAACTTAATTATTTTCAAAAATTTTTTTTTGGAAACACGCATTCAAGTGTAAATTTTGAATGGCTGTTTCCTATTACGCATGCGTGTTCCCCCAACATTTTTTACTGAAATCAGTAGCAAAACCAAGCACGATTGAAAGGCTTTCTCATGAGAACAAACTTATATTGTAAGAAAGCTTTAACAACGCTGATTCACGAGAAGTTCTTGTTTTTTATTTCTCCTCATGCTTATGATTTAAAATTTAATTTAAAGCTCTGAAGTAATTAAGTTTAGTTCACTGAAAGCGAGGCATCCAGTCATGCCTTGCATTCATGGACGCTATGCCCCTGTTATACAGGGAAACTAACTGACATTTTTGTTTTGAAAAATACGGTAACCATAGAGTCAAATATCGACGTACCGTAACGTGCCTCTAATTTTTTAAACAAATCAGTCGGTTTTGCCGTTACCCTTTTCAACAACAAAAATCTATGATCCACCAAACCAAACGTGGTTAGAGGTAGCAAGCTTGGAATTAGATCGAGGCAAAAGCAATCAATTTACAATAAAGTACGAACATATAAGGTACTGGGCGTTTCATCTCAACACTACTACGCGATCAATTCTGGAAAGAGCTGGCAATACACAACACGGATGAAATAAGAATAAGTGGGTCACAACCATTACTAACGCCCCAAGGATTGAAATTTTACGCGCAACAATAAAAACGCTGCGGTCTTAACTTTTTGTCAAACACACTGTTTTTAGCATCAAATTGCGCAGAAAGTGCTGAAGTGCGTACGAAGCACTGTCCATGGGCGTCGGAAGGATTTTTTCTGGGAAGGGGCCAATAGTGGATTTTCCAGGGGTAGCCAAACAGGTTTTCGCAGGGGAGGCAAAAGTTGCAAAAACTTCATTTAAACCTTGTTGAAACTTTTTTAGTTAAAAATTTGATGGAAAATGTCTAATTTCAAAATTCAGGGGTCAAGGCCCCCTGTCCACCCATCCGACGCCCGTGCGTACAACTCAATAAAAACAAATACACCGAACGGTGCACGCAGTGATTGTTTGTTCTAGACGATCGCTTGTTTTTATTTCACCGAACATGATTTTATCGAACACGGAGTCAAACTCTAAAGAACATGCGCAGGTACAGACTAACACTTGGTGAAAGCTGCCAAAAGAATGGTCTCGTTTCTTAAGCCTAGTGTGGACAAACGATGTGTCTGCAATTCACCCTTAAGGAAGCAAAGCAACAATCACTTTATTCGTGAGTTAATGAAAATATGGAGTTTTCATCGGGTAGTACAACCACGAAAGAACCGTGCCGCACCACGGGGCGTTTGCAATAAAACGAGAACAACAAAAATATCAGAGAAATTGCTCGACACCATTACAGAAAGGAAATCTGGAAGCTCGCGAAGGCGACGTTGTCTTTGATGCAACCGGAATAGCCTTCGTATGTATTCGCGTTTCTCGTTTACGGAAAAAATACTTTCATAAGAACACACATAATCCTTGCTACCAGAAATATCAACAAACGCAAGAGAGACTTGCAACAAAGAGAAACGAACGAGACGTTGCTCACTGCCGTTGCCATGGAAATACAAATCAGGACTAACATCGCGAGTACTGCTCGCCGCCAGATCACCCCCTCCCCCGCGCTTTCACAGCTCGGTTTTCCGATCTTGCACCTTCTGGTCGTGTGGCTGCTCCGCGCGATTCACCTCCGCGTCGGTTCCTCGCCTGAATCAGACGGAAAATTAAAACCCGAACGAGTGAATTTCAAACGCGCGTACCAATATCTCTATCGAAGTTCAACGAAAATAAAAAAAATACTGCACAACTCCCGCAATCGGTTCACCGCGTTCAAATGATTTATCAGTTGGTGCGAGTCTACAAGCAGCCTCTATAGCGGATAAAACTGCCTCAAAAACGAAGACGATATTTATCTG
>Ga0210059_1010079_pt1 | contig 14649 bp, 8 predicted proteins | sample Ectturendosymbi2_FD_188042 | JGI IMG/M metagenome (GOLD analysis project Ga0210059, IMG submission 188042) | Ecteinascidia turbinata endosymbiont from Florida, USA - Sample 2 (SPAdes) (version 2) | ecosystem: Host-associated > Tunicates > Ascidians > Unclassified | place: Key West, Florida...
AATTACATAATGACTCATCGATGATCTAAAAATTACATAATGACTCATCAGCATACTGAAGCAAAAAATCATTTTCCCTAAAAAACGAGGAACCCTCACGGAACCCTTAAATCGCACAGAACCGCATAACATGTTTTGCGGAATCCCTGTTGAAGAGCACTGCTCTGGAGTGCATAATAAGCTTTTACCAAAACAATACAAAAACTATGTGCGAAACTCCCAAAAGGGGTGGCCTCGCAGAATGTGTAAACAAGGGGGCCCGAGATGACCACCTCGTTTTTCTCCCCTGATACCATTCCCTGAACACTATATATGTACAGAATTTTTTAAAATCTCATTGGCAGCCCTGCGTTTGGCACCTATTCACTAGCGTTTGGCAGTGTACCTGGAGTCTTCTTTTACAAATGTGGGGAAATGATTTGCGCGCTAATAGTAACCAAGTGCAGTGGAGAACAGTCATTTTGTAAACTTAAGATGGTAGAATGAACAAACGAGCACCATTAGACAAAACAAGCTGAACAGCCTGATTCTAAAGAGTATGAAGCATGAAATTATATGTGAAACAGACACTACCAGTATCATAAACGAATTCACCATGGCAAAATGTAGAAAATGCACTTTTAAGCAGCGTGGGTGTCGGAAAGATTTTTTCTCGGGAGGGCCAAAAGTGCAATTTCGTTTTTTCTTCTCGAAACTAAGAAAACGACCTTTTTTGCTAAAAACGTAATAGAAAAATGTAAAATTTCAAAATACAGGGGGGCTTGCCCTCTCTCCCGACGCCCATGTTAAGCAATAGGTTTGCTGCTTCTGACAATCGAATTCGACACATATTGAAACTACACTGTCCAGCAATGATCAAATATGTTGATTAGTCTGGAAGCATTAATTACTGACTCTGTAATGTACTTGTGAGCTGCAGTATAATGTATTCCTTCTTAGAAGAAAGATATATTATACATTTTAAGTAAAAAAGGTATGTAGCCCATAATGTGCACCAGTGGCTATTCAGGACTAGGTTTCTCGTTCTTACGAAATTCACTTTGCCTAATGGTAGTCATATGGACGCTCGCAGAATATGACTTAACAGCTGTTCACTTGTTCAAGTGTATTTTTAACTTAGGACCCCGCGCTACCTTAATCTGGCACTGTATATGGGCAATATTTGGTGTCAGAGTTCGGCTATTAACTTGAATCAAAGGTGTAGTGGCGTGGGAACGGCGTTCGCATTCCCACACCTCTTTTTTTAGCACAACACTCCTGGCTACAAGGAAACATGAAAACTAATGAATTGTTCATGTTGAAGTGAATATTGTTTCATGACTGGTAAGTATTTTGATTTACAAGGCATCAATTCAGCTGACATAGTCCCATTGAAAGTAACCTGTTATTTTGAACCATTAAACGTAGAAGATAAGGTCGGTCACTATTTTTCCCTGTTGGCAAATCTTTCAAGAGTATAGTCTAGTTTGTCACCCAGGAAGAGAAGCAGCACATACGAAATATATTACTCGAAACGTATGGTCGTAATGGATGTAATTTACGTAACTAGCTTGCAAATGCTAAGCAAACGTCATTGAAAGAGTACCGACTGTTGCGGCAGATTAAGCAAATTGTTCTTCAAAACTGACTGTTGAACTCAGTAGGAAGGAAAGCTCGAGGTCTTGGGCCTCGTTCTCTAAAACGTGTTAATATGAACAAGCTTCGTCTGCAAAGTAGTTTTGTTGTAATTATGTGCTTAAAAAATACAACAAAATCAAAAGTTGTTTGATTTTCTGTCACACAAATCAAAGTTTGTTCAAGCCTCAAAACAATGTACTTTTACTTAAAATGTGCTGGCTTCAACCACAAAAATGCTCTTTCTGTTAGTAAGACCCAGATTTACAGTTTCATAACTACAATCCTGACCGCATGTTTTCATCAAATTTTTTCCGAATTGTTGGCATGCACAAAAAATTTAATTTCATTTTTTAGCATATAATTCCTTACACGTTTGAGCAGATCGTCTCGGACGAGTGTTTCATCTTGTGAATGAAAGTTTCTATTTCATACCAAGCGCAGAGAAAAAAATAACTTTTTATAGTTCACTCTAGCAGACACGACCTACCTGCTGTGACAACTGCCGTTGCATCTGTGCGGACATTGCATGAGCAGTCAATGTACTCGTATAGCAGCAATATACGGAAATTGCTGATTTGCGCAAATATTTCCGGTGGCCACTTTTGACTTCTTGTAGTGTTGCTAGCACAAATCGAACTGATGGCTACATTTATTGGGCATGAGTTATGATAGCTTTCTGGTGCAACGTACATACCGCACCACAGACTAGCTGTAGTAGAACCGTACCATTGACGAGAAATGTTGTTGCCCATACCTGCAAATGCATTTTTTCTCAGATTTCTTTGTAAATGTAGAAGTGGAAATTAACTATAATGCGCGTGCGGCAATATATTTTTTATTTTATAAGACAACTGAAATTCCATTCAAAATCCTCACAAGCATTTTGCGTGTACATGCCGTGTCGCAATAGCGACATCATATGTTCAAACAATGTTTATGCAGTTTTCTCAAATGCGAAGTAAATGATGGATGAAGAATAAGATTAACTCTAGCTTGGCAGCAATTTGTTTGAGGAATCTCTTGCTTGTTTTCTGCTTTCATCCTTTTGCGATGATTCAAAATTGTAGTCATCATTCAGTAGCAATTGTGGAGACACAGTAGCGACGTGCTCAATTGAATCAATCACAAATTATTTTTGCAAGTAGACCAGTTTCGCCTGGTAACGGTTCGTGTTTTTTACAATTATATCAATGTTAACATTCGCCGGCAAGTTTAATACTGTTTATTGCGTATTATAACGCGTATTATAGTTTAATGCGTATTATACCAGCAGGACTGAAATCGTAAATTGCATGGTAAAGAATGAACTGCTGACTTGAGTTGCCAGAATCAAAGTACAAAAGACAAAGTCTTCAAATCGATTTTTTGCGTGAATATGGCTCATGGCTATTGCTAATTAACAAATATTATTTCGAAGCTTTTTCGATGGAAATTTATAATTTTTTGCAAACTGCTGAGCTAAGTTTGCAAGTTTGTTTTGTCAATCACAATCGCAAGTCTTCGTAAGATCAGTAAATCAAAAGGAACACAGCGTAAATTATGATCAAATAATTCTTGATGGTCAAAGGGCAATTTTGTGCACTTTGTTTTAGAAGAAATGAAATGAGCTTCATCATTTTGACTTAAAATATTTTCAGATAGTTGTTATTAAATTCAACCGAATGCCTATGGATGCTATTGCAAATGAGGCAATGTATGTTAGTCGGAAAAACAGCAAATTTTAAGATAACATCAGGATATTATATGATGATCTAAACCAGGGTCTCAAACACGCGGCCTGCGTCGCTGTTTGGGAATTTTGAAATAATTAACATTTGCGTTGCCCTGTGCATTGCAAAGATGTTGCGAAATAATTGAACCAAGGCTGAATGAGGCCCAGTGAGGTTTTCATCCTGGCCGTAGCACTACAGACCATATTTCACTCTCCAGCAAATTTTTGATAAATCTTGGCAGTATGCAAATGAGGTCTACATATGCTTTGTCGACTTCGAGAAAGCATACAAGCGGGTTCCTCGTGAAAAGCATTGGAGAGTGTGTTGTGGGAGTACGATGTTGACGGCCGCCTGTTACTTGCCGCCAAGTTACTGTATTCCTGCTCAGACATTTGTGTCCATGTCGGAAAAGTTAAATCACAACCGTTCACCGTTGATGTTGGACTCGACAAGGGTGTGCGCTGTCAAGGCTCCTCTTTTCATATTCCACACTACATTAATTGGATAGACAATCACATCTGAGTCGACAATTGCTTTTCCCGCTTACCCGTTTTCTGATCTGTTATTTTGTCAACCTGTTTCTGAAATTGTGTTATCGCGATATCGTCGCGGTTTGCATAAAAAATTGGATGGAGAAGCAACACAGTAGCCTATAACATTTTTTCACTGCAAGCTTCACACTTTCCTCTGTGACCAGGAATAACATTGCTTGATCATTTTTCTTTCGTTTGTGATGTAATGACCACACCCACCCGCTGTGACACGGCAGACCACCAGTTCCTTGTACAGGAAGCCGTACTAGATGATGTGGCACCAGTAGAAATTGGTTGCTTTTCCAGCTAACTTGGACCCTCTGGGCTCCCGGTCTGCAACTTTGGCACCCCGTGTTCGTACCTACGGTCGTTTGGGAGTAAATGTACAGCATTGTACTGAAGAAAAAACTTACACCACCAGTGGGATTTTTCGGCCCCCCCCAGTGATTCGGCGAGTGGGGTATTGTTTCCCCCTCATTTTGTCCCTAGTGTGACACTTCGCGACGAAGTGCGCAGCTGTGAAATTTGCAGAGCCCTGAATGTTGAACCACTTGCCCGAACTGAGCGATCACAGCTGCGTTTGGTCGGCCATGTGTCCAAAATGCTCCACGAAAGACTGGCAAGACAAGTCCTGCTGACTTAACCCACGGGAAATGGCCCAGAGGTCGTCCAAGGCTAAGGTGGAGTGACTGCAACTCCGACCTTGTTTGGTCCTGCCTTGATGTAGAGCCAGCCAACTTCCTGAAATTGCTGTTCACCATAAGCTGTTCCAAGTTTTCCTAAGGCTGTTGCCCCGCGACCTCCCTAGAGGAAAAGTGGGCATGAAAATGAATGAAATGAAGAGCATTTACGTTATTCAGTTTATTCAACGGTGTTAAAAGTGCTTAGCTAACGAAGGAAGAATTTTCTTAGACGGTTAGAATTGATTAATATCAACGTAGAGACGGACAGAAATGATTTACCTATAATTCATGAAATCTTTTCGCAGGAAGTAAGATGTGAAATCTGTTTCTAATAAGTTTAGGTACCGCTATTGTTGCGTCAGCGTCATAATGCGGTCCGCATGTTACCTTGCAAGTCCTTATTTGGCCCAAGGAGCAATTTCAGTTTGAGACCCCTGATCTAAACGTAGTAGATATTTCACAATGCTCAGCACCTTCACAACACGATAATATAACAGACTGGCAGTTTCATGTAGACCAGCAGTCCCATGTAGTCCCATGTAGTTTCATGTAGACCAAGTCCGGTCCGCAGGCCAGATCTGGCCCGCGAAGGGTTCCAATCCGGCCCGCGGGCTTTCTTAGGAATGATTAGCATTTTAGCAATTTTGTGTAAATACAATAAGTTAATGTAAGAAGCAATTACACAAAAAGGAATTGCTGTAATTGAGAATTTTATCCCAATTTGCTTCAGATACCAAAACAAACCAAGCTTTTCGCTTTGATCAAAAGCTCAACTACCAAAGTTTTGAAGTTTACTCGCAATGCGTAAAATAGAAGTTATTTGCCTGGGTTAGGACCTATGCCATTCGTTTGTAATATTATGCTATGCGAAAGATGCAGACAAGTAAACGTAAACACAGACTTTTCATGCCATTGTGTTTTCATTTGCTCTAATGTTCGCTAACGATTGGCTTACTGCATGCGATGGCTTTTATGATGCTTCTGCTTGTTGGCTGAGTCATATGAAACAATAAACCATTGACCATTCACCATGAAGTGTCTCGCTTGTAGGGGAAAGATATTGACGAGAATGTGGGATTTACGAGAAGCAATTGCATTTTATATGGATTCTGAAAGGAAACCCTGTGAGAGTACTAATGTTCATTGGCTCTCAAAACTTGCATTCGTGGTAGACATGACAGACAAATGAAAGGTATCTGCATGCGTCATTGCAAGGAAAGGTAAAACTGATTCACAATCTTTTAGTGAAATTGATGCATTTGAAGCAAAGCTAAAACTTTGGCAAGACGGCTGCGCCAAAATATATTTGAGTATTTTCCGTGTTGGCAAAGTGCACTTGGAAATGGTGAAAGTGACAATAATGCGAAATATGCCAACTAAATTCTAAAGTTGCAAGGTGAACTTGATCGCTTATTTCAGGACTTTCGCAGTATGGAAAATGGAAGCAAAATGTTTTCAGTATCCTTTGACATTGATGTCGAATCAGTGCCAATAGTTGTGCAAATGGAATCTATTGAGTTACAGAATGACTTAGATCTGAAGGCAAAATTTCTACCAAAAAAGCTTCTAGAATTTTGCAGAGTGTTTCCTAAAAAAAGTCTGAAAAGATATCCAAAGATTTCAAAACGAGCTCAAATTCATTCGTTTTCGTGGAAGTACTTGTCTTTGCGAACACTTCTTTTCTAAGATGAAACATTGCACGTCCGAGTATTTAAACATAATTTCAGATGCACGTTTTCATGATACCCACCGTATTGCAGCATCAAGCGTGGGGCCAATTACAGTAAAACTCGGTTAATCCGGATTCGAACTGACCGACGATTTTATCCGGTTTAGGCGAAGATCCGGATTAACCGAAGATAATTGTTTCTAGTCTGACGTCATCTAAGCATTGAGATATCAGTGAAAATTACTTAAATTGAACACATTTTCAACCCAACAGCAGTCTTTCGCAGAACCAAAACGAATTTGTTGATGTATTTTGCAATGGTATATCAGACTTGTAACCACCATATCTAGGCGGTTATGAACAACCTTAAGTTCATAAGTTTAGATTCCTTGACTGCGAAGAAATTCTGGGATTTTGGACTGGCGCAGAGATTTCTGTAGCTGGTACAAAAGCAGTCACTCTATTTGGAAGGTAATGCCCTCCAAATGTCTTTCCGAGTACAATACGCTCAGGGGTAATGCTCTACACACGCACACTCAGCACTGGTCAATAGACTGTAACTGTGGTGTGGGGGCGCGCCTTGAGCGTAAAGTTCAAAACAAAATACTATGTACGTGTGTGACGTAATAATCATCTCTACGATTAATCGGGCGTTGCGCGCAGTTGTGGCCGTTGCCATCATATTTCTATACGTTCGTGGGTGATCGTGAGCACTTTTGTGTTGCGCCTCAAAGCTGCCGAATCTTTCCTAGAGACCAATAAGTGCACTTCAGGACACAACATCGTGCAAGTGCAGAAAAATCCGGATTGCGACATGTTAAAAGAGAAGATTTGACCCGGTATGGCGAAGATCCGGATTTTTTAATCCGGATAAACCGAAGAGTTTTATAAAGAAAAATCTGAGAAATCATTCGTACCACCAGTTTTATCCGGTTTTGGCGACGATCTTAATCAACCGAATCCAGATTAACCGAGGTTTAATGTATTACAACCCGCAACAAACGAAGCAGTTTCGTAAGTCACTTTAAAAACATGCTACCGCGCAAAGAAAAAATATAGGAATACACAAACGTAACTAATGCTGTTCGTGTTTTTTTCAGTACACAAAACAACCCGGCGCGTGGACGCTGATAAAATCATAAATTTGGCTCAGCTTCCAAAACGTTTGGGGACCGCTGATCTTGACTGATTTATATGTTTTTGAAAAATAAGCATCTCGTTTCGTTTGAAGTAACACTTTCGCAAAGAATTTGGTGGACCTGCTCGTTTCGGAACTCTTTCAACGAGAATTTATCTGTGGATGTCCACCAAAACCATATGAGCACTGTAACATTGCAGCGAAGAAAGAATGACGAAGAATATTCCAGACAAAATGCGCATTCAAAGCATAATGCACAACCGTGATGCAAAACGTACGAAAAATACACTGCAATTTATGGGATTGGGCAGTGAAGCATATTATTACCCTGAATACAACAATCACAAGCTGTTTACGTCATATAGCAGAGCAGAGCTTCCCAACTAGTAGGGTATGGTCCATTCGTGGACCGGTACATTGATTGCAGGCGGACCGCGAAACATTTCTAAACCTTACTATTTGCCGGTATGACACTCCATGACAAAAAATCGAAAAACACAACAATTCTTGAAAAACAATATTTCTGGTGAAACGTTTTATGAAAAATGGCCAATTTTGTCTAGATCAAACGTAATTTGCAATCTCAAATTTGCTATTGACAGCAATAAACTGCATGTGTTGTTAATAATGCTTTATTTCCTTCTCATACCTTCATTTCTTTATCACTGCGTTACCACATTCTATCATACTTGGCACCACAAAAGATTGTCAGTAAATTTGATTCTCAATTTGAAAAGTGCGGGGAAGCACTGCAATATAATACTTACTCCCATCTGGCAAAATTACACGTTGCATGTACGTTTGAGATCTGTTCACTTTTTGAAAATGGACGGCCTTTAAAACGAGAATCACTTTTGTTCGATTGGATGGTGGAAGAAGAGACCATGTACAATTTTGTTTGCTCTTGATATTGGCATAAAGTTTTCCGTAACCCCTTGGTTCGTTCCACATGTTACACGCTGAAAATGTCGTGGGTATCTGCATGATTTCTGAAAGACAAAAATAAAGTCATTTCGAGCAGAATGTTTTGCGACAGACATTCCATTAAAAGGAATCGATAACTCAGCACCTGTCCACACTTTCCGTATACAGTAACCAAACTTGCTTCATTTGGAAATAGAAGAGCAACTACGAATCGTTTTTCAGGTTTTTTAAATGACGCCCTTTGCCGAAGATAACGGTAGTTTTTTCCAAGCATTGAGCTTTGGTGGGCTTAAATCCCCAAACAATGCACCAACCCCGCCAAAATTGAAATAAGAAACACTATTAACCAGTGGAGTTTTTGAATTTTTACTGTGAAGTCCCCCTGCACAAACGTAAAGCCCTGTTATTAAAGACTTTCTGGCGACGGTTCTGGTTTTTCCCGACTGCATTGTATTTCAAAAAACTCTTAAACCTCACTGATCGCAATACCAACAAGAAAGCTTTTAATATATAGAAAGTGATTAAATTGAAACGCTACGTTCCACAAAATCGTGAAGCTTAATGACTTGTGCTTTGTGTAGTTACAAAGTATACATAACAAATGATAACAGACGCAAATTCTTACCTGCAAGTAAAACAAGAAAAGCACAGTAGCAGTATGATATTCTTCTCATGTTTAAGATTACTTGTAACCGTTTCATTTTTCAACAAACTTGCAGTTTTTCATACTATTCGCTGTAAACCAAAGTTGTAAACTCGACCGTTTCTTTCTCAAGAGACGATATATTCTCAATAGACGATACAATGACTTGTGTGTAGTTCTACTGTATCCCGTTAGGCGTTGGCACTAAAGATATTGACAGAGTACTGTAGAAACAGTGAACATTAAAACATGTTTTGCTGAAAGCCTCTCCACAGTTTTCAAACAATCACGAAGGCCTATACGCTATCAGCAGTACGCACTATGTACTGGGTGCTCGCTCGAGTTCTTCCGTAATAACCTGCGTATGATTAATTTCATCATATACTATTATTAGAATAAGGATGTTGAACCACCGTTTTCTCAGAGCTAACCGGTGAAACAACGGTTACTCAAGAGTTCACACAATTACGAGTTTTAGAGAATTATCCGTTGAAAAACTATGTTGTTTCGAACCAAAATAAATGTAGCGACAGATACGCTGCATTTTTCAGCGTAAAGTGTTCTTTGGTGGTGCTTGTATAACCAGGTCTTCAACTTTGCGGAGATTAGGAGGTGAAAAGATTAACAAAACAAGTTACGAGATAATTGGTGCTTCTTTTTCAAAATCCTCACCATATAACAACGCCATAAGAGGTGTTCGAGAACTGAAACTAAACATTTTTCACCAGAAGACATCAAACCTTTATCCTGCCACTTGCATAAAGCTGCAGTTGAGTGTTAAAAGTTTAAATTCCGTATTGCGCAGTGAAGCGCCAGGAAGCTCTCAGACGTTTGCAGTTTAGTAGACAAACATGTGAAAAGAATAGTGAACCTAGGTTTTGTAGGGTTGCGAAGTGGTTTCTTGCACGTACAGCACAAACCTCAAGGTTTGGATACAGAACATCCAAGTGCTTTACTTGCAGCAACTACGATTGACACAGATTTCTCAAAATTATATGTGAAAAAGAGCTGCAGTCATGAAAACCTTAGGTTCAATAACATGACTTTACGGGTTATACCACCAGTACATTAATGTGTAATAAGACAAGCGTGCTCGACTTTCCTATAAATTTCTGCAAATCCTGGCCGTACAAGAAGTAATAGAATGAACGCCACAAACAAATATTCATCTAAGAATATGAAACAGATTATTTGCGATTAAATAAAATCCTCTAAAAACAAACGCGAAAGAAATATCAAATTGGTGTAAATCGGAGTTTGTGACTGTTTCAAAAACTAACGATGCAAATTAAACTTTGACGTACGAACTGTCAATATTAATATCTAAACATTTCTTGCCAATTTTTACATTTTTTACACCCAACAAATGCATTCAGGTCAGGGTGAAGGTTTACACGTCTTTGAATCTAGATGCATCATTCAACATGACCAATCCTCAGTTTTTACTGTACGTTCAAAGTAAAATTAACGCTGGTGTAACTGTCAACGTGACCTGATACGTCGTAGAGCCAAAGGCGAGACAATTGCAAAAGAAAACAACAAACAACCGAGGGCTGATCTGTGGAAGCTCACCCAATAGAACTGTGGGAAGCTATACCGCAGATACGTGGTTAAAACCGGTCTCAACATGTTGCGAAAGCGCGTTTTTTCATTAAAATTACACAATATTCTTACTAATGTTGGCAGATGGTAGTTATGTTTCACTGAAGAAGGAACAAATCCCATGGAGTACACAAGATGCAAACGATTATGTTGCCAAAGAATAAATAACTGTAGAATAAAATTCGGACATTGTAAAGATCTTTAGAGTACACATAACCTTCTTTTACTTCGAAACCAGAGTTGATTCAACGTGAAACTATGCAAACCTTCCGTTTTGCCGCTTGACAGTAAAGACAGACTGATTGGAGGCGTTATAAAATCTTGTTTCCTTACTGAAAATGACTTCCTGGTTAAAAGTAATTTTTCAAAAGATTTCACATCTTTTATCATTTAAATGATTTTGAAGTTTGAATGGAGGTCCTATATTCGAATGCTGAAAAAACTTACACACTACTACGTCATTGATCTGCCGCAATCTTCGCAACATAAATTTGGCCAATGCATTTTGAAACAAATATAAATATTATTCTTTTCGTAACGATGCTTCATCATAAAATTTTCAAATTTGGAATGAAGCTATTTTTCGCAGAGCTAATTTTTTTCACGGAAACTTAAACATTTTTAGAAACATTGCTGGTTCCTTTTCAAAATATTATCATATGGAATGTCTGTTTCTATCTCAGGAGATCTCAGAAGTGTCCATTTACCGCAAGAGGATGTGCTCTGTCATTTTAATGTAGGCCTAATGCAGTCTGGTTTCCCTGAAATGCTTACAAAATGTTGTAGGAAATGGTTTCATCTGCCAGATTTATTTAATTCGTTTGATTGTTATATTAATTTTTTTAATTTTTCCAAATTCAATCCCCATAGTTATACTAAATACACTGCGCTCCTTCAAACACAAAAGTAAAGATCCGATGTGTTGATTATGAAGGTGAATGCAACGTACGGCGTTACGTTGGAGAGTGAAATTTCAATTTTTCTTCAACGCCATAGCTTTACAGCACTTTTTCAACATCGAATATAATTCCTAAAACAATATAAACAGAGCCATAACTTTTTCCTCTGTATTATTTGGAAGGCGGCAATTGACTCAAGACAAAAGTTTTATTGTTTTGTAACAGATATAGCCAAACACTCCGACCTACAAAGTGTTACGGTGGTTCAGCCACCGGGAATCGAACTACCAACTTCTTGATTCTGATGTCGTACTATTGGGCTGCCGCCATCCTCATACTCGTTTGAGGAAACGTCGCAGTCTTAGTGTAATTCGGTCAGAAACGGATTTGACGTCAATGAAAACGAAAACATTCACGCAAACGCACCTACGGTATCAATGCAAGCGCTACAATGTGTTTACTCCACCGTAATCACGCATTGCAACTTTAGAAACATGGTCACCCGGCATCAGTCAAACGCTCAAAAAAGTAATCTCACTATCTTATAACAGGCTGTGGTTCTCGTGATGTTTTTGCTGCATCGCCAAAAATCGCCCAAAAGCTGCTGTGACTTTCTCACCATGACATCTAGCCGTCATGAAGCTGTTAAAGTCATAACCGTTCCTAATAGTTATAAATGACAGAAAAGGGAACTACTGAAACCGCTGAGACTGGTAAAAGTGGTTATGTTGCTGTAGACACTCAGCATGAAAAGGTATGGCGTTGAAATTGGTAGATGACAAACGTACTAACTTAGTACTTCCTACAGCTGCATTTAAGCAGACAATTTTCAATTCAGTCAAAGGGGCATTTTTGCAAGGCTTTCAACATTGCAGCAGATATACTGTAATACAGTACTTTCAAATGACTCTCGAGGATTTTAAGCGCACTTGAATTTGCTTATAAAATGTCTTTCAAAAATCTCTTGTACATCAAACAGTTACAATTTATATTAATCACATGCAGAGATTTATTCAAAACGTCGCCAATGATATAATGTTGCACTGCGTGCTAAACCCTAACTAAATTGCAATGATAAAACGTGTTGAAATTTTAAACGCCTTACTTTGATTTATTGGAAAAACAGGAACCAGGAAATGGTTTACCTTTGAAATACAAATTCAACCTAGGATTTCTGTATTGCTCCATAGTTTTACTCAAAACGTATCCACAATGTTTTTGTGCTGTGCTTCTAAAACATCTTGCACCGCCGTGGGATGAAGCAGTGGACAAATTCCCACGTGCAGGTCAATTTGTTGAACCACTCTTAGGATCACGTCATGATGTCCTTTTGCTTTGATTGTACACATGACAACATTGAAGCAGTTTGCGAAGGCGGTAGTCTGGAGGCCATGCGTGTATCAAATATACTGACCTACCTTCAAACGTTCTGCTGCAGCATAGAACCAGCCTGGCAAGATAGCAAACACTGTGCTTTGCTGCTCTCTAAACACGGCTATTTGCAGCATCATATCGTGGGTTACACACTGCTTCCTGCTGTGCAACCTACGTCACACGAAAGTCATAGATGTGGTAAAAGTGGTTTTCATTTGAGTTGATAGACACCGCTTCGGTTGTTGATTGCGATTACTTGGTGCAAAGGCAGCGAGCAGCAAGATGAACACTCGCACAACACCATTTACTGAATCCTCGTAACCGGATTGATAAGCCGAGCGGCCAACTTTCCGAGCTTTTATTTTCTACGCGTCAACATCTCTTGCGGCTATACTTTCCCAGGGATAACATGACCTATGTTGTAGGCAAAGCGTAATGCGTTTCACATCAAATTCTGAAAGATTTACAGGATTTTAAAATCAAATAAGGGTTCAGATAGGTGTCTACTCAAACGCACCAAAGTCACACACAAATAAGTAACAAAGTAAACATTTAATCAGGCAAAAGGTGCAACTCATCATGCAAAACTAGTGGACATGCGAACTTTGTATGCAAATGTAGCAGCTATCACAAAAAATAAAAAATTATTTGCTTTTGAAAGCTACAAGTTAATTTTTAGTATCTAGGTTATTTTTTCGCTTTATAAAAATAGCGAGTTCAGTAATTGCACCCAGCAGGTAGTATCACTATGTAACTCTTATTTATGAACCATCAATTGCGAAGTTGCAAATTCATCACAATATGTGTTTGGAGTAATTTTGATCCGCATAGGCGTTTTGTCAAGCATGGGTGGTTTAATTATGCAGAAATGCATTATCCTATATTATCGTGTGTTTGTACACTACCAAAAAGTTTCATCACTATCAAAACGAATCAAGCTGCCTAAAACTTGAAAACCTCATTTCGTGGAAAAAAGATTGTGAAGTTCGCCTCAATATTGTGGAGTGGGCTGACAAAAATCATGACAAGAAAATTAATAAAATATCTCTGGCATATATAGTTGTCGTAGTATATCACAAACAGAGCTGTCGCCAGGATGTCGCAGCAAGGGGGGCCAAAAATCACAAGGGGGGCACATTTTAGAAATACAATGTTGGATGCATACAACACGAAAAAAGTCTCTTGGCATATGTAAACTTTATTCACATTTTACTCGACCCAGAAAGATATAAACAGATATGAACGCCAAACCTGCTGAGCATCGTCATTTGCTCTTATGCAACTTGGGCAAGGGAAGAGACAAGAAATAGCATATTTTGCAAACCGTTAAAAGTGCTATCTCCTTGTAGATTGTCCTCGCGTTTCACGTTTGCCCCTCGCCACCTCTTTCATGTCGCACAAGCTGCAGCATATCAGGCGGTTCGCTATACAGCAGAAATAATGCAAGTAGGCGATACAACGTGGCAATTGAAGCGCAAAAGCGGAAAGAATGTCATCATATACCTCTCTGTTTAGAACAAACTTCGTCAAATAATGGTTGTGACTCATTTCTGGAATCAACATAGCCCTGTTATCTGTTACACTTAAATCTTTCGGTATACCCAGAGCCGTAATTAGCTAATGCAATGCCCCTTTAGGCTAATCCAATTGTAAGGTTCCATCTCCCACTGTTACCAAGGAAAATTGAAAAGCGCTAGGCCGAAAATGACGATACTGATGCTTTAAAACAGAAGTTCCAAACCTGGGGTACATGCACCCCCTGGGGTGCAGTTGTCTATCTGAAGGGGTGCATTTGAGGTTAGCAATATAGGAGAAAAAATAGTTACATTATATTTATTTGGAAATATTCATACAT
>Ga0210059_1010081_pt1 | contig 14647 bp, 20 predicted proteins | sample Ectturendosymbi2_FD_188042 | JGI IMG/M metagenome (GOLD analysis project Ga0210059, IMG submission 188042) | Ecteinascidia turbinata endosymbiont from Florida, USA - Sample 2 (SPAdes) (version 2) | ecosystem: Host-associated > Tunicates > Ascidians > Unclassified | place: Key West, Florida...
CGTCCTTGTGCCACCACTAAACCTTGTTCTATTTCAAAAATATTTGACACAATGTCTTTTTTCATGATGCCTCACGTTTTTAGAGGGTGGCAACAGCGAAAATCACAAAAAAAAATTTTTGAGCCACCCTAATGCCGCACTTTTGTTGTGAAAAGCCTGTATTATTAAATTATTTGGACTTGGACTTTACATTCCAAAAACATTTTGGACTGTGGTTGGACTTGGACTGAATTTAAAAAAATCAGGACTGGATCTGGATTGCAAAATGTGACAATCCGCTCATCTCTGATACATGGGTGTAGTACTTCATGCTCATCCTGTTTGTGGTGAATCGCGCATTCAAAAAAAACGCTTACCGGGAGGTTGCAACACTTGCAGCAAGGTTGGGCACGACCTGTTGAAATGACTGAGAGTGAAAGAGACAAGTAAAATAAAAACTGAGATAGAAAATACCTGCAATCTAGGTTTGATCAACTAAATAATTCTAGTTTTCGTATTCCGTGAATTAGAGTCAAATGATGGTAATTCTAATCCAATTCGCTAAAAGCTTCAGTGCTCTGTTTTTTGTTCTGATTTCCGGTTTTGCCAAAAATGCTAACTTTTCCAACGATATTTTTAAATATGAAACGAGAATGTCTCCTCGTGCAATGAAAGTGCAACAAATTGGTCACAAGTGCTATGCCGCCAACCCATCAAAGAAAAGCGAAAACAGCAAAACGTCGATCAATTTCTTTACTTATTCACAACTTCAGTACAAGCTATGTGGCCTTATCAGTGACTGTTATTGTGTCACATTGCCTAGCCCACAGGTGGCCAAATGTTTTGACCTGAGCAAAATTCGGGAATGTCTGGCCACCGGATACAGTGCGATTTACGTGATTTATGCAAAATTGGTTGTTAAAATGTGTTGTAGTACAATCTTGCCAGCGAGGGATAAGAACATATTTGTCAAATAATCATAGTCCGGCCTGTACATAGTCTGAATGTGTTACAACTTTTTTCTGATGTTATCATCAGGGTTGTATCATCAGCAAATAAGAGTGTTTGCATTGCATGAGAATCTGTAAGGTCATTTATATCAATTAGGAAAAGAGTAGGTCCTAAAACACTCCCCTGAGGTATCCCACAAGTTATATATTCTTTATCTGGTTTACATGTATAAGTTGTCACAAACTGTTTACGATTGGATAAATAGCTTGCAAAAAGATTTTGCGCATTAACCCTAATTCCAAAATGATACAGTTTTTTCATAAGGAACACTGTGATCCGCTATATCAAATGCTTTCTTCAGATCCAAAAAATAGCACATGTATATACATTTTCTTCTCTTTTTGAGGTTATTGTATCATTCAGAGACATCATAGCACAAACAGTGGAAAAACCTTTCCTGAAACTAAATTGATTTTGGCACAAGATGTTGTTTTTATCAAGAATTGATTGCAAGTCCTTTAACAAAATTTTTACAAAATTTTTTGACTAATGTGGAAGTATGGAAATGGGTCTATAATTAGATGGATTTGAAGTGTCACCACTTTTATGTATAGGGATAATTTTAGCTACTTTTAGAGCATCTGGGTATATTCCTTCAGCGATGAAATTATTGAAAATGGTTGTTAAAACAAGGGCTACTGTGCATTTTCTTAGTTTTCATGAGCGCAATTTTGTTGTTAATGTGAGGGGGGCAACTTGGTGTGAAACCAAGCCTTGATTACGAAATTGAAAGAGAAAAATGTGGGGTAACATAGCATATTGTATCCCCACTGTCTGCAAAATTGGGGGTGACGCGTCCCCCATATCCCCCACCTAATTGCTTCCATGCTTAGTTTGATAATGTGGACAGGGATATCTTAGGTGTCATTAGATTTTTTCCTGTAATATCTAGCACAGGGGTTCCCAACCTGGGGTATATTTGCCTATCCGAAGGGGTACATTTGTGGTTAGCAATAGAACGTAAAAATATATTTACATGTTATTTATTTTCAAATCTTTATACATGTATCACTTAGCATTATTTTCAAAAGTCATCATATGTGTATTGTTTAATATATCTTTGTAAGATCATGAGAAAATAATTTGTCATAAGGACTTTTAGGGGTACATGTTCATCTGTCAAAATTCTGAAGGGGTAAATCATTATCTGTTGAAATGCTGTAGGGGAACATGCTCGTTTCTCGGAATGCTAAAGGTGTAGATGCTCATTTCTCGGAATGCTGAAGGGGTACATGGTAAGAAAAAGTTTGGGAACCCCTGGTCTAGCATATCAATGTGAAACAAGATTTCCACTGCACAAACTGGCCATATAAACATAGATTCACTAATGTACTCGTTTGCACAGTTATTCTAAACGATTTCTTGTATTTTTTTAGCCACACTTGAGCCAACTGATGCGAAGTTTTGATTGAATATGTTGCTGATTTGTTGTAGGTCAGATGATTGGTTTTGTGTGCATGGTCATGAAATTAAATTTGGTATATATTTTGTATGTGACTTGCACATTCATTTGTTCACCAAATTCCAAGTTTAGGCAGGGTTAGATTGGTGGATATTGAATTTTTGTGCAAAGTATTGATTTTTTAACTTATTTTTTTCATGTGTAATGGCAGTACAGAGTGGCTTGAGTTTATGTTTGATTTCTAAGTTTTGAAGTTTTTTATGAAATTTCCTATAAAGCCTGTGCTTTTGTATTTGCAAAAGTAGATGTTTGTAAACCAAGGTTTAGATTGGTGGTTTGCTTTCTAGAGTTATATTTATTGGTAAATGTTTGTTAATGCAAGTAAGAATTTTATTCAAAAAAGTATTGAAATGAGTAGTTGGATCTTGGTTATATGGCAGTTCCTGCATAGCAACTGATAGGTCTGTAATGTAATCATCTAGTAAAAATTGTGGCTATACCTTTTGTATATGGTAGGTCTTTGATGCTTATTGAAACCATTTTCAATTAAAGCATAAGTGGGATGATGATCACTAATGGGGAAAACAATTGTGCCAGTCCTACTTAGTTGCATGTCCTACTTAGTTGGCCATGACATCTGTAACAGATCAGTCCCATGCATGAATGATGGTTGCTATGGTTTCAGGGCTGGCAAGCAGTTAGCAGCTTCTTGTTTGCATTGAGTGAACTGCAGGCAATACCCTAACCCTAACTCTAAACACTGAACCACTAAGCCTAAAACTTGACCATAAGCCCTGAAGTAGTGGACTTTTGTTCATTTTACCCCACTTTGCTAGGCCACCCCTGTCTCCTTGTCACCTCCCCTGTCGCCCAGTCACCTCCCCTGTCGCCCTGTCGCCTCCCCTGTCACCCTGTCGTCTCTCCATGTCAGCCTTGTCAGTTTCCCATGTCAGCCTGTCCTGTATCCATGAGCTAAGGTGTTTATTTTGTCAGGCCTTATGATACGTTTAGCGTCAGAACTTCAGAGGGCTATTTCAAGCGTTCAGAATTCAACAGCAGGTGCGCGTCACGTTTGAATGCATTTGTGAAGCGCGCACCTGTGTTTCAGCTTTGACTTGTGGTTGTGACACGCCATCGGTCGCACCTGAAATAATTTTAAAGGGCGCACCTCGTTTCAGCTTTGGCTTGCTTCACGTTTGACTCACTTGTTTGTGAACTATAATATAATTTTTTGTGCTGCTTTGTGACGTGGTAGAAACTTCCAAAGCAAGGAATGTTTTGCCACGCAAAAAGTTCTGAACGTTCAGCAACAGAGTGTGCTTGAAAAGATGGAGTCTACAGGCAATGAAAATAATTATTTAAGTTTATCTGAATCAACTGATTTTGGGGATAATGACAAAACGTCTGATTCAAGCAGTGTCTTGCAAAGCTCGCCGGAGCCGCAACACCTTCACGGCCCAGGAACTGATCAAAATTTATCAAATGCTGTTAATGAACAAATGACAGTTTCGTCACCCCTAGCAGAAAGTTTTTTTGATCTAACGTCTGACTCAAGCAGTGTGCTTCAAAGCTCGCCAGAGTCGCAACAGCTTGGCAGCCCAGGAACTGATCAAAATTTATCAAATGCTGTCAATGAACAAATGAAAATTACTTCTACCCCCTGCAGAAAACGAGTCACCTCTTCAGCAACAGAGAAGAATGATAACCGCAAAAAAGCATGTTTGCAATGGTTAGCATATTTCAATGAAATGATTGTGTATACCAAGAGAATTGAGAACCAAGACGTTTTCAATCTTGCAAAACATCAAAGACCAGGAATTGCTTTTCCTGATCTAGTTAAGAAACCACCAAAGTAGAATTTACAACTAACAGTAAGATACCTGCATGTATATTTAAGGGACCACCTCGTTAACAATGATGAGCAAGTTGATTCGCTTCAAATTGTAAAAGAGATGCAACTCTTGAAGAGGCAAAGGTTTTTCTTCTCAGAACTGACACAGCTTAAAGCTTGGCTAATAAACATCTTCTTGCTGTTTCAATTGAAGCAGGCATTAATTTTGAACAAGCGTTTGAAATTCACCAGGCTGAGAAGAAAAATGGGTTGGTTCCTTACTGAGAACATTGGATAAAGGAAATTACCCATCTTGGAAAGAGTCAAGTTGCACGGCTGCGTCAAATAAGCAGACTTCTTGCACCTTATCCGAAGTTTAAGCAGCTGAGTGTGCCTTTCACAGAAATGTTTGAAAGACGCCATTTTATTCAACACATGTTGCAGGATGAAAACATTGCTAAGAGTGGAAATAATTTGTTGTAAGTCACGCATTTTGATAGATTTGTGTGTAGAAATTTTTTGTTGTGTAGTTAATTGGCTTAGAGATGTTACATTAGACAAATTTGAGGTGTAATTTCAAATTGCATTGAAATGTTCACTTTGTCAGGTGTTTGAAATTCGCTACCCTCAGTGGATAAAAACGTGAGTTCAGTGGCCTCACGCCTCAGGTGGTGCCATATAACATTTTGTTTCTTAACAAGAGAAAAAATACTTGGGGTGGGTGCTAGCAAGTGGGACAAAGCCCAGATATTTTGAAAAAGACCTGAACTCTATTTAATCACGTTTCTGTTGTTTATTGTATAAATTAGTCATTATTGTGTTGCATGCTCGCATGTATTTGTGTGAATGTTTTAAATAAAATGCTCAATTACTTCAGCTGTGCTTGCTTCGCTCGCTCCATTGCTGTCTGTGCATGTTTCAGCCGTATTGAGTCGCATGGCCTTGCTTTGTCCAATAATGTTCACTTCAACTTGCTTTGTCCAATAATGTTTGCTTTGTCCAATAATGTTCTTTGTCCAATAATGTTTGCTTTGTCCAATAATGTTCACTCCCTGGATGTTCTTGAAAAGAACAAACATTCAAGGTGTGATGTTCATTTGTGACAAAGCACTTTCGTCAAAATATGTTTACAGTCTTGAAGACTATAAACATAATCTGCTTTCAAGCATTATCACCCGCCCGAAAATTCTCAACCACAAATTCAGCATGATTCATGTCAGCCAGTCTTCAAGATATTTTCAAATGATTCTACAGAAATATTTTCTTCGCTGAAGTGCTTTGGTTTCAAAGTGTAAATTATTTTAACCCTTTTTGTCTTTGAGTACTTTTTCATATTTTTAATCATAACTTTTGCTTTGTTAGAGTTAAAAATTGCCATAACAATTACATGTTTTGCTGCGCCATACATTTCTGGCACTGTTTTAATGTCAGATTCAGAAAGTATATTGTTTTTGTTTTCAACACTGAATCCAGGTTTATAAATTGGAATCATAATACTGTCTTTGTCTTCAGTATTGTGAAACAGTCCGATGCAATGACTAATTTCGTGAACAGCGACTGAAAATAAGTTGAACTTTCCATGCCCTGAAACTGTTTTCTGGTCTGACCATCTCTCATTGTCAACATGCAAATCGCCAGACATTGTTCAATTTCCAGGGTGCAAGCCATGCGTGAAAGTGCCAGATTTTTTATTATTTAGTTTGTAAGGACAGTTAATTTCCGCATTTTGCTTTTCATCATCTGTCAAAAATGCAATATTTATAACTTGACTACCATCAAAACCCTTTCAAATTTCAAATTGCAAACATTTTGCCAAACACTAAATGCATTTTCGATTTCGTTCAATGTTTTTTCTTTTCCAAGCGAAGAGTAATTTAGAAAGTCATAAGACAAAACATTTTGCTTGCAAGGGGTGCAATACTTTTCATCTCCAATATTATCAGACATAGCACAATACATTCATTATAACTCTGAAAATTTCCTCATTCACGAGCAACTATTTCTGCTGCCTTGGTTTGACTCAGCTGGTTCAGTTGATTCCCTGAGTGACAATCGTTCAAGTCGGACGACACGGGTTTGCGCGTCAACCTGGCTTGTTGGGTTGGTTATCAGACCCTGAGGATATTCCTCGTGAGAATCGGTATAGCGCTTATGAACAGCGTCGTTGTTCTCAGTTGGATTCGCAAGTCCAGATATTTGGTGATTATTCATTTTTAGATGCCCTTGAGCACCTTCTGGAGTTACTTGAAATGTTCTCTTCCTAAGTTGATTTTCTATGAAACCTTTTGTCGCCGCGCCGGTGTCTTCAACTGGCTCTCCCAGGTTTGTTATCGTTTTGTCATTGTAATTTTGATGATTTTCTGGCAAAGAAGTTCCATCAATAAACATAACTCTCTGAGAAATATTTTCATTAGTTGCAAGTATTACCTGCTCGTTTTCGGATCTCAGTGGATTAACTGCAGCATCCAGTGTTCTTTTGTTCACACCATCAGCAGGCGCTGTTGCATCGGCCAATCTGACAATTTTGTGATCATTCATTTGAAGATCTGAAACCATTTGGTTTTGATCATCAAGTCTCAAATATTTTTGGACTTCCAAGAGGTTATTAGCCCTAATTTCTCTCAAAACTTTTCAGTTCAACGTTCTGAGATTGACAGCCTCGTGTTCAAGTGTTGGATCTGGAAGCCCAGCAATAAGATATTGTTTACCCATGCTGAAATTTTTTGTTGCTGTGCCTTGTGGGACCAAGTTCAAACTTTTTTTCTGATGTCTCAATTCAAAGTGTTTGCGTGGTTTGTTATCGCGTTGCCGACTGCTGTGTTGGCTGCCGCGGTTGCTTTTTCTAAAACACTTGTTGCTGAAGCTTGAAGTGTTCGTAAATTTAATTCGTTTGCATAACTCAATCTGACTGCTTCGTTGCTCTGAACATGCTCGCCCAAATGTGAAATCCTGTTTCCAGCGATCCCCATCCCCCCTGCATACTTCCACCCAAAAGTGACAGCTTCGTATCTGCGTATTCTTTTGTCACCACGTCGTGATTTTGTTCTGGCGCTCTCAGGTATGAGACAAAGTTCCCATCCATATTTACATCTCTTGCCATAGTCGACGCAGGGCTATAACGATTCAAAAAATTTTCTTCAACCCACTGTTTCGGAACCACTTCATCTTCATTTTGTGGATTTGAGTTTATATTTCTTATTGAATGTTGGTCCTTCCCAGTGTCGCCCTACATAGTGCCCCCTTCAGTTGGGAACCTTTTTCCTGCTACAAAATAAACATATGCTCGATTCACCAAGTCATGATCTGCTTCTGGCCATCTCACGTTTTTCACTAAATGACCCCGCATGTCCAAATCACTTTCGCAAGCACTTTTCAAGTCGACATAGCCTTTCGTTGCCGCATCGCCTTCTTCAATTGGAGACTATACGTTCTTTATTGCCTTTTGATTCATATCGATTGGATCGCCTTTTTTAAAAATTCATTCGTTCAGATATTTCCGTCTCATTGCGTCCTTTGGTCCTTGCGCCATGCCAAGATTCGCAATGCTTTGACCAGACATGTCAATGGCTTGACCTTTTCGCAAAAATTTGCTGTTCACATATTCAAGGGAAACTCCACTCACATTTGTTACATTTTGTCCCGTTTTTGGACTTCGTCCGAATATGTCTACAGTCAATTATTATATCACCAAAATTTGTTGATTATTTCCTGCGGCCCTTTTCCCTTTTGCATCTCTTTCAAAACAAAAAGACAAAGATGACCACAAATAACTGCTTGCCTCGGTTGAATTTGCTCAGTTGGATAGAACACATCGCCGAGATACTTGTTCAGTTCAGTTTGTGGAGGCAATCCGAACGAGTCAAAATACCACTTTTTATCACCACGTTTGAACCACGTGACCCAGTGCGTCCCATCTCCAGAAGTGTCGTCTAGGTTCATATTTGCACACTCATTTCGTTTTAGTTTCTTTGCAAAGTGTCTCTCAAGAATACACCATGAAAGTTTTTCAAACCAATCTTTTTCACCGCATCTTCGATTTCAAAGTTACTCAATGGTTTGTTTGGTAAACTTGGATGTTCATTTATTCTAAACAAAACTTTAAGATTTCTTTGGCAACATCTTATCAATTTCCAAATCCACTTCTTCAAACTTAATGTATGTTTCATTTCGTTTTCTCGTCTGAAAAAGAATATTCTCAAACTCAGCTTCAGAAATTTCGTTGTCAGTCAACGCCTTTGAAACCATGTTATGAACTGTGTTGAGCTCCATCTCAATTAAAGTTTTTTGCTTCTCATGTCTCTGAATTTTGTTGAAGAGGAATTTTTCAATTCCTTTCAGAAAAATTGAGACACTTCCAAAAATCAAGTTTAATCCTTGCAAAATCTTTCCTGAAATGTTGCCTATGATTTCTTGAAAATTGGCTAAGAAGTCGACATTCAACAAAAACATACAAAACTGAACAAGTATGAAACAAACATGACAAAAATGGATCACATGGTGATAGTTTGTAACGACTGACTCTTGTTTAATTTTCTCAAAATGGATTTCTTTTTCGATTGCATGTAATTGTTGAAGTCTGTATAAATGACCCTTGTTCATTTTTGTTAAATGAATAAAAAATCACTTTATTTTACATTTGGTTGATGTGTTGATTCAAATGTTGATTTATTTGTTGGAAAATTTTCTGGTTAATTAGTACTTTTTTGCAGTTATTTTGTCATCAACGGCTGCGTTGATGTGTTGATTTTTATGCTGGTTGATGTTTTGCGTGACTTCTTGCTCAATTCGTTTTTCCTTTTATTTACAAATTTATTTAATGTCAAAAAATTCACAATACTTTCACTGCAGCCAACCGAGAACTGGAATATTTTTCAATTGAGAATCTGGACCAAGAGGAAGGCCATGGCCACTAATAATGTGACGCCCCTGTTTCAAATACAAACCATCTCAAACCAGGCCAAACCCCGAACCTTTACATGGTTTCAAATACAACTCTTGACCATCTCTTTCAACTCTCGCTATGTTTGAGCCTTTTTTCAAATACAACCCGTTTCCCATGACCTTGTTTGTCGCTTTTTGCGCCAAAGCCGACCCGACACCTGACAGTGCCCCAGTTGCCAATGTTGGGAGAACGGTCTTTGCCAAAAATGGCAAGACCTTTGCGGCTAAGCTTGTGAGGAACCCAAGGATACCACCCTCAATTTTCATATTGTGAACAACCTGACGTTTACTCATTTTTATTGTGATGCCTTTTCCATCCTGATAAGCTTTTGTCATTCTGTTCACTTGTGAATTGGTCAAAGCAAAAACATCACTTCCACACAAATCTTCATAGCTGAGACGAATGCTCACGGGACTCTTTGTATCAACACCGTGCTTTAATTTTTGCTGTTGATTTTCAGAAATGTTCACATGCACATTGGTATAACTCATTTATATTATGTTATTAAATTTACCTCAAGTGATATCTGATTGTCAGGTTTTCCGTTGCCTGTAACCTGGCCACACACATACGAACACACACTGGAGAAAAAACGTTTTGTTGCCAGGTGTGTGGAAAAAAATTTTCCGTTGCCTGCGCCCTGACCAGGCACATGCAAACACATACTGGAGAAGAGCCGTAATGTTTCCAGGAGTGCAGAAAACGATTTTTGGTTGCTGGTTACTTAGCCTCTCATATGATAACACACACTGTGTAGAAAATCATTATATTGCTTCCAGTGTGGAATACTCTTTGACCGTTCACATGGCTTGTGTTTTTATTGCGGTGGAAAACCTCACAGCTGTTTTCCCAGTACCCTGTCCGTTACTCAATATGTCTTATGTGCGGCAAACGCGACCAGTATTTGCGTGTGTGCATATTGCAGATCTGTGAACGTATGTGACTCAACAGATGACGTAGCTGTTCTAGGAACTGCGGTAGTTGGTTATTGTAGAGGTCCCTACCAGTTGAGGGTCAACCTAGTTGTTGCCAGATGCTCTCCCAACTAAGCAACCTGACGTCTTGAAGTTGCCAATACAAGGCAAATTATAAGGTTCTCACCACTTTGTGCATCAAAAACTCTCCAGTATTAGTACTCTAAGTAGACTGCTTCTTTCGATTATATTCATATATATAACAAAAACGCCAATAAACTTGAGCGAGAAGTCAGAAAGATGTTAAAACGATTCGATGTAGAATCAGAATTAGAGTGACGATGAACAAAAGCATTGGGCTTTCGAATGCACCACAGGAAACAGCGACCGACTGCGGTTATGCAGGTTTGCAGGCTATCATGTCGACAGTTGGACTGTTCGCAAGCAAGTACATCGCGTTGAATCACGAATGTTATATTACTAGGAATTACGCAGCAAAGATGCACAAAACCTTAAAGCACTAATGTGTCCACTATATAAGAATGTGTCCCTTCGAAAAAGAGGTGTGGATAGGTTCGCGAGAGCTGACACACAAAGCATAAAGCAACAATAAGAGGTTAAATGATGGCGCTGTGGGGGAGTAGTGATTAGTATTTTTGCATTTGAATGTAGTTGTGTCGCTTGAGTCGTTGCACACAGGCATGAAAATGGTGATATTGAACACACACTAAAGAAATATATACTGGAAAATGACACACAGCTGCGAAATATTTGATTTCTGTGATGCGACAGCAAAAATCCAGCAATGTGGCAGAAAAAAACAAAGCTACAGGAGAAGGCGCGGTCGAAAAAATTCCCGCAAAAAAACCCTGAGACCACCGATACATCAAGAACGCATAAAGACACAAAATTGCACTACAATAGCCTAACTAACACAACAATAAAAGAGGATACTGGCGAATACGGTGGTTACATGTATATAATGATTATAATAACAGGGATGTTATGGGCCAAGAAAAAAACGCATCACGAAAAGCAAACCGATGTGAGGTGAGCCAAACGTTTGGACTTAGTTCAACGATTGCGTTTCAGCAACCTGGGGCGCAACTGCAGAGACACGAGCATTGCGCGGGACAGGGCGTAGCTCAACACTTTCAGGTTGGGTTGCCAAGTCAGCATTCTCCTGGGATGCCGGGCGTGGGAAATGACGTGTGATATGGTGACGCAGCTGGTGAAAACGTTCGGTTGTCCAGATTCGAAAGGCACGGGCCTGAGGGCGGAAACGATTAGCCTACACCAATTGCATATAGCAAGACAGGATAAACGTATGATCCAAACATAGGTGAGGAGTGTCAAAAGGGTCAAAATGAAGTTGAGGAATGGCTCGGTAACAGACAGTAGACGATGGAAACTGTGGGGAAAAAATCTTCCAATCTTCTGTGTGATGACATTGAAATTCGCTGGCGTTAAGGAGGTGTTGAGAGACGGATTGTCCTCGCCCTGCAAAAACACCCGAAGTTGCTGCTGCAGACGCAACGCTTGCGCTACTTGTATGAGGAAGGAAAAGTAGGATCGCTACTAAGAAGAAGCATCAGAGTATTAAGCTGTGCTAGCGATGCAGTCAAAACGGTGAGTCGACATGTTGGTCATTAGTAATGACATAGAAAGTTGTCACGTAGGCTCAGAACTGAATTGAAGCATGTAATTGACGTAAGTGTAAATTCGACCGTGGATGTTGAAGCGCTGAACTCGATGCATTTGGTATTTCTCGAGAGAAAGTGGGCCAAGAGAGACAACGTTGCCCGAGTACAGCTGGACAAGCACTCGCCCGCGAGTCTGATCCTGATAAGAGAAGAGTGGCTGAAGACCTGATACTGATAAGCGAAGAGGGGCCGATCCTGATAAGCGAAGAGAGAACCAAAATGGTCTTCGGCCACTCTTCGCTCATCAGGATCAGACTCGCCCGCGAGTCTCAAACTTTGAGCCGTACTGCAGGGAAAGTAAGAGTGTTACCATACTTTCCTCAGAGGCCAACTGGATGAGAATGCCATGTTGAAAGGTAGCTGCAGCTGCTGAGGCGAGGAAGATGTGCAGTGATGTGTTCACCGACAACACGTAGAATAGGTTAAAGGAAAAAATGCCAACCGACACGCCCCACAATGTGGGTGCATCTCTGCCGTTGACCGCAAAAGGTCGATCCAAAGCGTCAACGAATGGGCCAGTCACAGGTGCCAACAAGATAAGGTTGAAGGCAGGAAACTCTGTCACATGATGTGCATAACAAGGACGAAATGACCCACCGCAACCATGCAACATGAGAGTGACTGCAGTCGAAGTGCAGATGAGACGAGAATCTACACAACTTCGAAGAAGCTGTAAAAGAAACAGTTGTCTGTCAAAATCAAAATGAATTTTCAAAGGGTCTATGCAAAAAATCTGAGACGTGGGCAGAGAGAAGATTACGGACTGAGAAAAGACGTTGAATGAAACACAAAACTGACAAAAATGTACAGGAAAAGAAGTATCTCTGATTATTATGGACGCAAGAATGCAGGTCGGCGAATGGCGCGAGTCCGTGTATGCGTGTGAACTCTGTCGGGAGAGGGCGACGACGTGGCAGGCGAGGAGTCGTTGGTCGCATTCTGCGATGCAGAAGATCAATAAAGGGTTGAGGATTGCGTATTCATCGAAGGAGACTTGCCACACTTGCGTGATTCAGGAGTAACACTACGATTGTTGAATGCAGCACGAGAAACATCACAACCGGGTAGTGGCGGGGCGCAGCGGAGGGGCTGTTCCGCGAAGTCAGCCAACACGTAAGCCAGCTGCAGATGGTCAACGCTCACTGTGTAAGCCTTGCCTTTCCAATCAAAAGTTGTACATGAATCGTCGTTTGCTCATGTGCTCGCATGTCATGTTGTCTAATGAACACAAACGTCACTCACTCGATGCACCAAGGACGGGTCCCTGGAAAGTTTTACGTCGGGGTCCCAAAACGTACACTATCGATTGGAAAGGCAAGGCTTACACAGTAAACGTTGACCGTCTGAAGCCGCCTTACGTGTTGGCTGACTTCGCGGAACTGCAGTCAATTAGAATGGCGACGAACAAAAGCGTTGTGCGTAAGAATGCGCCACAGGAAACAGCAACCGACTGCGGTTATGTAGGTTTGCAGGCTAACGTGTCGACGGTCGGACTGTTCGCAAACAAGTACATCGCGTTGAATCACGACTGGAATATTACTGGGAATTATACAGTAAAGATGCACAAAACATTAAACCACCAATGTGCCCACTATACTGTCATTGGATCTACTCTCGAAAAACACGACAGAAATCTGAAACTGTTACTTGACGTTGCCTCCAGTTGCAAAATCACGTTGATATAATCCAAATCTCAAGATCGTGTGACAACTCTTTATTTTCATAATAAAGCAAATTTTTCATAATATTTCCATTTCATAGCATGCCCTGTTCTGGGGTAGCCCTGCACGAAAATCATTGCATCGCGCCGTGTGTCCGTGACACAAACTGCTGGCATACTTGCAGATGAACGCATTAGTGCAGTGTTCCTCAAACTGTTTTATTCCATCTCCCCCTGTTCACTCTCGATGCGTCGTTTCCCCCCCAAGCCTGATAAAGCAAACACAGGGTAGTAGATATAAAGAATTTTATTTAAAGAAAGTATTAAATAGCTGAACCAAGCCATTAAAATCTGAACTAAGCCATTGTATTACGACGCTAATAATACGTTCAGAATTCTTGTGAAAATAATCCAGGTGTGGCGGTCGGAATAGGCGCCACATGTAAATAAATGGTCACCGCTAGATGGTGCCCATGAGTATCAAGTCACTGTGATAGTCACCACAAGCGAATTATCGTAATTCTCTTATCCCTATATAATGATAGTGCAACCTAGTAGTAGTAGAGTGAACTCACGGGGTGATATACTGGTATTATGGTTGCTACTGATAGTTAAATGTGGTGACTAGTGGAAGCAGAGAGTGAAATCTGTGAGTAATCTCAATTGCTGCTGGTTGCTTTCCTGTTAGTTAATGCCCCGAATTGCCATCTTTCCATTGTGCTTGCCTCTGTAGTTCAAGGCGATGCAGTCAACTGCAACACAGGGCAACGGAGTTGGAGCGCCGGAGCTAGGCATTTTGCCTGGAGCCGTAGCTCAAATTAAAATTCAGAAGGAGCCGGATCTGGAGTTCAGTTGAAAATTTAGGACCGGAGCCGGAGCTATGGCCATTTGAGAGATACGTTCGGCTCCTTTCCTAGATACTAACGGGTTTGCCATATAAACTTATGTGTGCTCTTTACAGCACACTAAACGCGATTGTTATGAGTTGCGACACCAGACTGCAATAATGGATCTGCAAGCCTTCGATTTTTCTTTGGTTTAATAATCGCTAAGGCTATGACATCGTAGGTAGCAGGCGTGGTGTTACTTGTTGAACAATGGTTCTCAAACACTGTTCTAAGTGCCGCATGCAACTCCCAAGCATCCTTTGTGCGGCTTTTAGCAATCCTTCTGTAACAGATTCTATTTGAATAAGAGCTGGAGAT
>Ga0210059_1010082_pt1 | contig 14647 bp, 7 predicted proteins | sample Ectturendosymbi2_FD_188042 | JGI IMG/M metagenome (GOLD analysis project Ga0210059, IMG submission 188042) | Ecteinascidia turbinata endosymbiont from Florida, USA - Sample 2 (SPAdes) (version 2) | ecosystem: Host-associated > Tunicates > Ascidians > Unclassified | place: Key West, Florida...
TAGCCTAGCCGCAATTGCTAGTGAACTTGTGAACAGACTAACTAGGCCTATTACCTTACTCAAGAAACAGGAGTAACTGTGATTAACCAAGTGTTGTCGCAAGTTGTCTCATATCAGCAGTATGACTTTTTATGATAACATGAATTCTTATACATGTGGATTAAACAAACAGGTTTCAACATTTCAGCACCATTATTGTGAACAATTCTTTACATTGTGCAAACACCCAAAGCTCCATTTTCTGCAAATCTTTTCACACTTTGGCGTCTGCTAGGATTCGGGGATTTTTGGAAAAAAAACGCCTAAATGCATGTGGCTTTGCGCGGGAGTTTCTCCAGTCCGGTATGCTCTAGAGACCTGGTAAAAGTCTCAAAAGATGCGACAAGTCTTCTAGTCTGCAGTTTAAAAAAAATTTTTTGCTTGGGAGTTGCGGTTTTTTTGTGAGTGACGTCATAAGTGGAGGACTTTCAGGCCACCTTGGCCCACTTTGGCTGGCCCTTGGCACCAACCGTTAGGTGGTAGCATTTCACTGAAGTTTTCACTTGAAACTAGGCTACAATCCGAGTCTTTTAATAGTTTGGATGACCTGCTGGGGTTTCGGGTTCAAAAATTGTGATGTAAGTTAGTAAAAATATTTGAATAATTAGCTAATTAGATAATTAATTAATGTGTTTATTTTAGATCATAACTTTTGAACCAGAAATGCTAGAATGTCGATCAAAGGCTCAAAAGACTCGGACTTGAGCCTAGTTTCCAATGAAAACTTCAGCGAAACACTTTGGCCTAGCGGTTGGGCCCTAGGCCAGGCAACATGAGCCAAAATGGCCCTAAAACTACTTCACTTATGATGTCAGTCACAAAAAATCCAAACCCCAATCAAAAATTTTTTTTTCGAGTGCAATCTACTAGACTGGCCGATCCGTTTGAGCCCTTGAACAGCTCTCTAGCGCAATCGGCAGAGGAGCTAGGTTGTTGGTAAGGTAACCGAAAACTGCTGTTTTTTATGCTGAAATCAAAGTACGAATATATTGTAGACCGGCTCTCAAAGTGTTAAAAGAATTTGTATTGTAACTGCAACAGTTTCAATTAATGTCAGATTGAATGTTTTGTAGGTGTTTTGCGTCAAACTATTTGCCAATGTTGGAGCATAAAATTGGGATAGATGTAACAGTTTTGTCATCAACGAAAAAGCCTTCAAAAAACTATACATGTTTTATTTTGAAACGTTTCGGATTATTCTTTATACACCAACCAAGAAAAGACGACTGATTTTCGAAGAATTCTTCTTTACCTGCCCTACCTTGGTGAAACATCTCTACAACTAGAAAAATAATTATGAAACTTTTTGAAAAATTTTGAAATAACTTGCTCACCTGTCTGTCATTGATAAAACACATATGATTGTAGATCATTTTAAGTACTAGGACAAGCAAGCACATCTGGAATGATGCAATGTGGTATATAAAGTAGGGATGCGGAAGCGGTGGAAGCAGTCCTTTTTCTGTGGAAGCAGAAGTGAAAGCGCGAAAATCCTTCCGCTTCCACACAGGTTGTTTGACTTGGAGAGTAACTTGGCGAAAAAGTTTTGTCCATTACCCAATGTGGATTTAAGCGGTGAAGTTGCACTATAAGTCTGAATGAATGTGCGATATGAGTAGCACGAGAGAACGAGATAAAGCATAACTAGCATCCATGGCATTCTTCAAAGAAGGCCAAGTCATTGTGCAACTTACCGATTTTATCGGAGGCTGACTTTTCAAACATAGCTGCTGTCTACTACAATGGTAACAGTTTGAAAGCACAGCAATCTCCCAGTTATATTCGCAACTTGAATCTGAGCTGTTTGTGCAAACTTATGTGGTAGGTGCGAACTTAGCAGTTGTGCTTCTAACTGCCTCAGCAAACAGATGTTGATCATTAGGGCTAATGTTTGGAGACTGATTGTTGCTTTGACTGAAGCTAACTATTCTTTTCAGCAAAGCATATAGTATTCACTTGCGTTATGCTATTCACTTCGCAAACAATGTTAGGCAAAGCCAAGCGTTTAATTGAGTCATTTTGAGTCAAACCATCCAACTGATCCAAGTTAACGAAATATCGCATGACAGTGTGGAGTGAAGCTGCTGTAGGTAAGTCTGTGCGAAGCGGGAAGTTATGTGCAAATGTTATTTGCCCTAATGTCTGAAGACACACACACAAAAAAGTTAGTGCGAGTGCGTCTGTCCGCACATTAACAGAACTGGTTAGGAAGGTATTTCTTTGGATTGATATCATGCATCGAGCAATCTGCCCCTTCCACCTTCACTAACCATTTTGAAAGCAAACGAACTTGCTGAACAATTATATCAAATAGTGAACTTAGCAATATAATGTTTCGTGTTTAACATTTTGTATGACCAGTTGTCACGCTTGATTTGCTGTAAATACCAATAAATTGCTGAAAAAGTTGAATCCAGATTTTTTCATAACTTTGTGTGAACTTAACTTAGATATTACTGAACATATGTGTTTGCCAACTCAGTCTAAAAATCTTTTCGCATTTTACTGAAGATGTAACAAGTTTGTCCAAAACCTTGCACTCTAGAATTTTGCTCAAAGCATTGTTATGGTGTAATAATGTATGACAATCAAAGCGCTTTGAAGAAACCTTAAACGGTTAAGGTACGCTATGCAATTTAGCTTGATATCTGTTATGCTAAGCCGAGTGTCTTAACCTTTTTCTACCTCAGCACTCCTTTTGGCCATGCCTACACAGTTCAACACCTCTACCATTGGCTAACACGTGGTTACTATAAGGATAAAGTAAAGACAAACGTATTCCTTTTACCTTTTGCCGACACATATGTGTCCTTCCCCAGCACCCCCTGAATTGATTTCAGCACCCCTTGGGGGTGCACCCTATGTTAAGAAATCCTGGGCTAAGGTCAGGTTGTTGTAAGTGCTGCTTGTATTGATGTGTTGAAGACAGTTTTCTAGGTTGTGTTTTTTGTAAGAACAGAGTAGCAGTACCGTGCTGACAGATACTAACCTATGCGATATTTTAACTAGTAATGTGTCCTTCTAAATCGTAAGCTGCTAGTTTTGATAGTCATGCTTGTCAGCAAGTTCATAGATGAGATAGAGCTCAGGCTCTGTTAGAGTCCAGGTTCTGTTAGAAGCGGAAGCGATAGGTGTGGAAGCGGGAGCGGTTGACGAAATAGCCGCTTCCACATCCCTGATATAAACTTAAGTGTTTATGTGGTTCTTCTTATATTGGAAAAACTCAAAAAAATTTGGTATTTCGCCTGAATGAACACAATCCTTTAAAATCTAACCACCAAACTGCCGATGTAGTCAAACATTTATCCATATTTCCAGAGCATTTCATGGAGTTTAAAAATCTTGAAATCTTGGCTGACTACCACAAATTATTAAAAAGACACTTCTGATACAAGAACAGCAACCTGAGATTAATGTAGACTATTTTTTCACCCCTGTATACCTCTTCAATATGTAGATGGTTATGTCAAATATTAGGCTGATGCTCAGTTTTTATGTTGATACATGTTTTGTGCGTTGTTGTTGGTGTTGACGTCGACCTGTGGTGCTGGTTGTAGTACTTATTTGTTAAAATTTTGGCATCCTTCGCTTGCAGTGTACTGTGAACTGTCTCTTGCTGCTGGTGTTGGCTTGTTTTCATAGGTTATCACCTTACATAGGCTTTGTTTTAGCACTTTCTGCATAGCTGTTGGTCCTGCTTTTACTTTTAGCGATTTTGACAGGGTTAATGGTCTTGGTTTTGCTTTTGACACCTTTTGCATCAAACAGTTATTTCTTCTGTCTCAGAGTCTTTTGTTTTTGAATTGCTAGCATTGTCAAGTGTTGCTTTATTGTTTCAACTGAAGATGGATTAAGAATAATCCAAAACGTCTCAAAATGAAACATGTATAGATATTTGAAGGCTTTTTCAGTGTTGGTGAAACTATTTGCCAACTCTTATTTGTATGCCATTTAAAAATTTTTTAATGGCAGATTTTTACACTGGCAAAGTATATGATTTGTGACAGTTCACTTAATTTTTTAAAATTTTATTTAACTTGTTGAAACAAAAATAAATAACTAATATGTTTGAAGCTCTTCAAATCATACAAGAAATGATTATCATGGTTGCAGCCTTCTTGTATGTCTAATGATAGTGTTTAGTTATATCATAGTTCTAAAGAGTTTCATACATTTTGGTAAACTTTTCTTCAAGTTCAGTTTGAGCTATTCAGCTTTGTTGCAAACAACATATTTGCACTGAAATGTGGAAATTGTGAGTGGGAAAAAATTGTTTTTTTATTCAACAGGAAAATGGTTCTTCACATGTTGCTCTGCAGTTTCCAGATTATTTGCTTCCTGATGCGGCTAAAGTTGCCAGGGAGTTGCAGAGTAGAACATCAGCAGAATTTTTTGTATTGGCTGACACTTCTTATGGAAGGTACTGATCATTTTGAAATTTCCTTTATAACGCTTTTATTCATAACAAGTCAGTTTCTTTGATTCACAGTGTTATGGGTATAATATGTGCTGACTGTTGATATATTAGTGATATACTTTTTCATTTGGGTTTGAGATGGCTGCATTAGACATATATTGTGATTTCTGTTTAACAAGGTTCAAGTTACGAGTTAAGACAAATTGAGACTGTACCTAAAGATATTATGTGCTAATCAAACAGTGTTCTTTCGTCATTTGAAAGAACAAAGAAAAAGAAATTAGGTAAGTAGAAGGTATATTCTGATGCATTAAATTTGCACTAAAATTTTAAACAGTTATTTTTGACTGAGCTTAATAAACTATTGTTGCGATCAGAAAGCCCGAGCGGAAAGTGCGCAAAGCTTCACACTGTGGCAGCAAGTAACAATAGAGATCACGCGCCGCGATCACTCTGTTATTGCTTCTTCGCGCCACATATATATGGTGTTGTTCTTCGCGCACATTCTGTTCGTGATGAACCGCGCATTCAGCGCAACGCCAGCGGAAAGGTTGCAACACTATCAATAGCAGTGTGCAAATCCATAGATCTCGATAGGAATTGTGAGTGGCAAGTGATTCAAGGTCTGTTTTTCATTGCAAAGTTCGTATAGCATCTCTGGAAATTCGAGTTTGCATATTTGTTATCATTGATATTTCTAAAAGATCTATTGGTTCATTTCTTTCTTTCACATACCATATTGTAGTGTGAAAGAGTGCTTTTTGCAGAGTGAATCTTTCCCAACGGAAACGATGTGCACTCTGAGTTGTTGATATTGTTAAATGAGGTTTCCAGGATGAGTATTCTGACCCACCTCGAACGCAGTATGTTTTCTGGTATCATATATAATAATGCATCACCAATTGCATATGGTAAAAAGTACCTCATCGTTTTCACCACTGCTGATAGTGCTGTACAGTAGGAGTGTTTTTTTAGCTTCAGCCAGCTGAAGCATTCGAAGTTGAGCAATGATCAGCCAAATGTTTTCTACTGTTCTCTGCTTTTGATACGGTATTCTCGTCTGTGGTTTGTAAGTTATGAAGCTAGGAACCTATTGGTTTTCTGACTAAATTGCTTTAAAATCCACTTTCATACAACTTGGACTGCGATCTTTCCCACTAGGAAACTTTGTGATAACTGAAAATGTTTTTGTCGGTGATTGCTTCGCATGCCGCGGGTAACGAGGCAACTGGGATTGAGTTCATGTGTCATTTTTTTCAGTTATGACGTTGACGAGGTAGCAGCGCAGCACATCCAAGCCGACCTAATCATCCACTACGGCAAAGCAGCTGTGACTGCCAACACGAAGACGCCGACGCTCTACGTCTTTGGCGGACGTGACGTGGACGTGGAAAGTGTTTGTGATTCGTTCGCGGAACAGTTTCGTACCAGCGACGTAAAAGTGTGCATTTTTGCTGATGTCTCTTACTGTCACGTTTTAGGTGAGAAGGATTGAATGTCTGGTTGGACTTCTTCAGGCCACTGCTGTGTGAGCTGAGAAGTGGGAATTGTGAAATGAGTTAGTTCAGGGACGTGTCAAGTTGTTTCATCTCACGCGCATTGGTTACTATTTTTTTCTCGCAAAATAGAGAAAACTCTGGAAACTTAAGTTACGTTGGAGAAAAAAAGAAGCTGGATTTTATGTAGTTACACACATTTATGACAACTATTTCGTATTTAGGTCGACATTAGAATTTTGTTTCGACTATTTACGAAAATTTACATATCATTTACGCAGCATTTTCGCCAGCAAATTGATCATACTTGTAGTTTTTGCAGAAATGACACTAAAGGCATGGTTCTGTATTGTCGATACTAGAAAACCATCTGACAAAACAAGGTTTTTGGTTCAGGTGCCATTAAGAAGAGGCTGTCGAAAGACTATGCCCAGATCGCCGTTGCTAAGCTCCAAGTGCCGGAGCAGCCATCTTCTGTAATAAAATCAGATTTGAAGGAAGACTTTTGTACGAATTCGTGCCCGGACTGCTCGTGCCGACTCAGTGGGAACAATGAAAAGCCAAAAGTTGCTAGGGGAGATGCATCGGTGAGGAACCACCCTGAAGTGCTCATTGCTTTTCTGCGCAACGCTTTACCACAAAGTTCCCACGGTCATGCAAAAACTTTAAAAATTCTGGAAAATTTGGTTGTCATGGGCATGGCGGCCAGTTATAAATTTGTGAGTCGTGGAATTTTGTCTGCAACATAAGAAGATTCTAGAAAAATTGTTAAAGAAAAATTTTATGAGTAACTACGGTTTGTTATATATGAACTTGACTACTGCTATTGGTCTCATGAAGTTCTCAGGCCAATGAAGCCTATTTTGTAGTGAGTAAAGAGTCTACGGCAGTAATTCGTTTCAGCAATTTCTGATGGCTGCTGCACAAGTGTTAGCAAGTATTTTACTCAGTGCTGAAGTTTTTTCAAGTTGTAAATCAGTTTGAATTATGAATGAGCGAAGTGCCCCACTATGTAATGTTTATTAACTAGAGTAGAAAATCAACACAGAAATGTTTAGATAAATGCAGAAATGTCATGAAACATTCTGAATTTGCTCATTAATAGTCATAGCCAGGGGTGGATACTTGAATTTAGGGCACCGAGGCAAACTCTCAGAAAGAGGTCCCAAAACGTCACATTAAAGTTGTTGAGGGGTCCCCTTCGGCACATTTGCACATAATTTTTGATTTATTTTGAAAAACGAATGACTTGTTTCAGAGTTTCTTAAATGTGGCTCGAGAGTGGTTCATAAGCTTCTTAACAAGACAGTGCGAAGCTCTTACGGGGGTCACGGCATCTCTGACAAAAAGGGGGGGGACGAGGCGACCGCATTGTTCGCCTCCCTTTCTGGTCATGGAATTCGATTGTTGAACTGTTGTGGGAATCCTATTCCAGCTCGGTGTTGTTTTGTCAGAATAGGGTTGTTTTAAGTTCAACTTTGAAACACCATAGGTTGCTTAACATTATTTTAACTTGCTGGTTGCTGCACGATGCTCAATATTTTTCCTTCTTAGTTTGTTGCAAATACCGCTGGCTAGCGTTTTTGCTGAAATCTGGAAATCTGCAACTATGATTTCGAATAACTCAATGCATGTCGTTGTTTTCAAACTTTTGAGTAAATGCTGGAAGATCAGCGTGTTTTGCACGAGGGTCGCAGGATTGAAAACATATCAGAACCATGCGTTCTGTTGAATACTTTACCAGGCATATGATGCAAACCACACTACAAGGCCGCAACCAACCAGCTGATATTTTCAGGGGTTAAAAACGATTATAACTTGTTGTCCGTAACAACTAAACATATTTTTAAATTTTTTTCGGGGGGAGCAATTTCCCGGTTTCCCCTCTGGTTGCAGAAATGCTGCAGCACGAAACTACCAACCAACCATTTACCGATTTATTATTATTTGTTTATTTAAGGACAACTGGCAGTAGGCCGGCCCCCGGCAAAGGTTGACTGTCCCGTCTCCGAGTGTGCGATGGTTTTTCAAGTAAATATACTTACATGTCGCCGACATTCCCGCAAGGTTCATCGTTTCGAAGCGTACGAGATTGTTCTTGACGAACGATCGGCGATGGATGACTACTCGTTATTTTTCATCGGGTCGAGCGAATCCGAAACGCTACGCAACTACCTGCTTAAGCACCCCTCGTGCAAGGGGTATTCATTCGACCCCCAAAGTAAAGAATGCTGTCCTGTACCAACTTCTATAAGCAGGCAAGTTTTTTTTCACCAATTTTGCATAAACACCACTGACATAACGTGAAAGCAGTGCCTTACTCTCTTGAACAAGTGTTGCGTTATTAGGTAATGCAATGTGCTGAATGTTTGTACAGTATTCGCAACCTGCGTCGTGTTTCGTACTAAGCATGGATGCGTGCGAACTGCTTATCGGTCGTTTTTGGAGAAAGTTTACAAGAGTGTGCTTTGGTCGCTTGATCTGTTCCGCTCAAGAAAACGCGTTCTCATAATTTTGCCTTTATGACGTAACAATCGCCATTCATTTCACGTGGTTGTGCTAGTGAAAAGCGCGAGTGAGTTCTGTTTTGTTCGTTGCGACATCTCGGTCATTTTTTCCTGAGACATTTTGGTCACTGAAACATTTCGGTCATTTATGTCACAGTTGTGTCAAAACTCGCCATAACAGTGTTCATTAGCCTATATTTTCAGACATTCTGACCGAAATGACTTAACTTTTTTCGATCATTTCAAAAAAATTTCGGTCTATGACCGAAAAAACGGGTTGAGTTTTCGGTGCGCACAGCGATGCATTCCCCTTTTTCCGAGAACTAATACTGAAAATGCCGCCTGTCTTTCCGACGATGTGCGATCAGACTTTCGAAGCGTTGCCGATTTCTGTGGCTTCGAAGAAAAGCTATGTTGCTCGGTCACGTGTTGAGCAGGGCCCTGATGCGCCGGTACTACGTCATGGAGAAAGTCAGGGACGCCGGAACGGTTGGAATCCTGGTCGGCACAATGGGCATGGCCGGCTTCCGTGACATCATCAAGCACTTGAAGAACATCCTGAAGCTGTCCGGAAAAAAGAGCTACACGTTCGTCGTCGGGAAACTTAATCCGCAGAAATTGGCCAATTTTCCAGAGGTACGATGTCGCAAATTGCAAGCGAGAGGCTCAGTTTTTTTACGTGGTGATACATGCTGCTTGGATGACTTCGTCGCCTGATGTGGAAGTTTAGTTAAATAAACAATTCAAATAGGGATATTTTTGCGAGGAAGCTTTTGGTGCTTGTCGGGTGCAATGTTTGTGAAAAAGTACTGTTAAAATGGCGCCGCTATTCGCAGGTGTAACATAAAATTTGAGCTTTAAACCTATTGCAGCACGACATTGTTGTGAAAGAAACACTACTTCGTTTCTCCGAACACTTACCTAGTGGCTTTGTTTGCGTGCAAAGTCATCTTCTCTTACCGTTAACAGGCTGCGCTCCTGCCAGGTCGCGAAAGTCATTAGTCAGTGCTTTAATTTACCGAAAGTTTAAAATAGAACGACCGGCTGTTTGCTTGTGAGCCACTGGCCAAGGCCTCAAAACCGTGTGAACCACACATGCTTGCTGAAGCATTCGCACCGTGCGCTTGCCGTGCCTTCACGATCGGCACGAACAGCTGTCACCTGACAGCATCGGTTGTTCGCCATCAAGCGATCGAGCCTTTTTTTAACCTCTGCCAGTTGTTCACCGTTCCACACCTCGCGTGCAGGTGGACGTGTTTGTTCTGGTCGCTTGCCCGGAAGAGTCCATTGTCGATTCGGCCTCCTTCTACAAGCCGATCGCCACGCCCTTCGAGGTCGAGGTCGCCTGCAACTCGAACCGGGAGTGGGGGGAAAGCTACGTCACCGATTTCACGGACTTGTTGCCAGGTTAGCAAACAACTCCGCTGTGACGTGTTGTGAGCGCACTGACTGATCACCTTGTTGACAACTTGGTGCTTTTTGGAGACAAACAAAAACCTGATAGGCGGGCCTTGTATACAAAGCATGACACTTGCTGCGTTGGGTGTTGCGCGGGACTTTGTTACGTAACAATCTTTGCTGCAATCATGGGCGTCGGGGCAGGGCGCACCTGGACTTCGAAAGTTTCAGCAAAAAAGGTTGTTTTCTTGGTTTCGAGTGGGAAAAACGAAATTCCACCTTTTTTGGCCCCGCCTAGAAAAATTTTGGAAAAATCCCCTAGTGGTTCTTCTCAGAAAAAAATCATTCCGACGTCCATGATTGCAACAGTGCGTTACGCGTTACTCATGAGCAGTTTTTTTTTGTTTTAACATGTTTTCGCAATTAGTAAATGTTGCTAACTTGTAGTGGTGGTGTTCGCGAGTTCCCCTTACGAATTCAAAAAAGTTGGCCAGAGCTGATGTACGCGCAGCGTCGGGTGGATTGTTTCGCCAAATGACAATATTGCAAACAGCTTCTGCCTGAGGATTGCGGTATTTGCTTGTGTTGTGCAAATATTGTTTTCAAAACCCTAGCGTAATGATAAAAATTACGGCCAAAGCAAAAGTTGTCAGAGACACATTGTAAACGTTTCGCTGACCACTGCTACCGTCATCAGCACAAGTAAATATGAACTGCAATGTTTGCAGCTCCTGCAAAAAACAAGCGGTTGTGCGGCATCTCAGCTGATTGAAATTGCTGCCGCACATTTTCAGTATCTCGAAAGTCTCGTTTCTTTTTAAATCGGAATTGTTCGTTAAAAAAACAACAAAAGTAAACAAAAAAAATGCAAAAATTGTTATTCATTAAAAAAAACAAAATAACAGCAAAATTGTTATTCATTAAAAAAAACAAAAAAACAGCAAAAACTGTTATTGCGCGTGATCGAAGACAAATGAGTTGCATGACCGAACGGATTATTTTCTCGAATATTCGGCTAATATCGTTATCTACGTTCACGTCAATCCAGGCGGCAGAAATTACGTGGATTTCCTCCCCCGCGTCGGAGCGGACGTGTCTCTAGTTTCCGGAAAGCTTCGCGACACGGCGAGTTTGAAGGACAACGACACTCCTTCCGCTGATGGTCAGCTGGAAACAGTCAAAGACAAAGCGCTCGAGATTTTCCATCGTCACTCGTCAGGTAAGCAGAAAAGCACCAGCTCCTTGTGTACGAACACAGTGAACGGCCTCTTTGCGAGTTACACGGTGCGCGGTTTCTTGTTGAGAGGCGCTCAAGCGGTATTGGGGTCGTGAAAGTAAGTGATAACCACCTGGGCTGCGGAGGCCGGTGTCAAAGCAAAATTTCTGACCTGTCGTTTGTTGGTTGTTTGGCTTCTCAGAGTAAAGAAATAAAGTTTTGCGATTACTTTTTTGGTGTGTGTTCTGTAAATTAAACTTTTTGGTCAGATGTCAGATACCCACAAGCCACAGTACGGGAATAACTATAACCACTGAAAAATATTGGACCTCGTCTTAGACCTCAACTATTTTTCCTTTTCTAACCCTAACCCGACACATTTACCTAAACAACAAATCCTAAGCCCTATCATCAGTTTGCTCAGCATATCTGATATGTACAATGCATGCGTACATGGCGTGAAGTAGTGTTTCCAACCCCGGGTTTTCCCGAACCCGAAACCCGTTTTTTTGGCTGTTTTCTCCTACCCGAAACCCGTTTTTTTTCAATTAGTAAAGCCGGGTATTTTGAAAAACCTGAAATTGCTGTTGCATGCAAATATTACTGATTCTGATAACACTAACGTTGCAGATTGGCGCGTGTAACGGCCAAATTAGCACGTTTGAACTTTTAACTATTATACTGAAGCACGAGGTGCGGGTTTTGCTCTGTAACCATCGTACGTTCGTGGTTGGTCCGCTTATATTTTCGTTCAATTAACCTATTTAGACGAATCGTGAGGTGATTTGGCACATACTAAGTGTCTACGCGAACTTTGTTTTTTTCGCTAACCTAATTGATTAACTACCACGTGAGTTAGTTCTTCAAAGGTATGCCGTACTTTCCTAGTTACTAGTCAGTTTATAAGTTGTTACATGTCAGTTCATACACAAGCTGTGATTCTTTGCAAAATTGGTTTGGTCCTTTTCAGTTTGCAATAATTTTCTACAAATTATTTGGATTTCCTTTAGAAGCGACTTTAAGTAGATTTTTAATCATGCGCAATCAGTTAAAAGACGTTAGTAATCAAAGAAAATCAGAAGCTTAGAGCAGTTTCGTATAAAACAACGCTCAACCAACACCAAAGCGCAATTTGTGCTCCGTGAATCAAATGCAGGTGGTTCAAGCACCGAACGTTTAATCGACCATTTGAAATCAAAGCACAGAATCCATGTCAATCCTTGAGAGTGAAGACCACAAAACTGTTCCCGAACAGGAAGAGATCCGATCACAAATTGTGAAAAAGGAAATGAGTCTTTTTGAGGCTCCAAAGAAGAGGTGAAATAACCTAAAAAGAACTGTTCCATGCCTTAAGTACAATCGAACCCAAATCAGTGGAACCAGAGAGGGCCTTTTCTGCCACGGGACTATTTGTCACAAAAGCCAGAAACAGACTAAATGATGAACGTGTGTTTTGAATGTCATGCGTCAGTATTATGAACATCATTGAAAAACTGTGGCTAACTTAATTAATAATTCGCTAATAAATTGTGGAGGGACCAACAGTGGTAATTTCACAATGATATTGAGTTTTATCGCTCAAAATCGCATTCATTTCAAAACCCGAAAAAAACCCGGGTTTCTTTTCTCAGCTACCCGAAACCCGGGTTTTAAAATTTGCCCCGAATTGGAAACACTAGCGTGAAGTCAGAAATTTCGCTTGATACCGGAACCGGAGCGCAGCAGCTCGGCATTTCGCCTGGAGCCGGACTCGCCAGCGATATTCGACAATTCATGCGGCCAGTGATGGCAAACGGGTGTCCCACCTCTGGTCTACTTATTGACTGCCTTTCTGCTCATGCGGCTGTTTGCTTTTTCACGTGATGTCACAATGTACGTGCTATTTGCAAGAGCAGATGGTAAGGTTTGTGCTGGGTTTACGACTCAAACTATTTAAGCTTGTGTTTTTCAGCTCGTTTCTATGCGGACCGCTCCTGGAAGGGGCTCGAGCAGAAGGTGGGGGAGACCGCGATCAGTGACATTCAGGAGGGCCGATCCGGTATACCGATGACCTACAGGAACGAACTGTAAATTGTCTTAAGTCGCTCAGAACGGATGCGACCTTCGGAAGAAAGCGCCCGCAGCTAGATGTGGCTACCGTGGCAAAGTTCTCCTTCGGAACTATCGGCCGAGTTTTCGGGTACATTCACGTGGCGGACTAAGTTACAGTGCGCACCTGCGGTTCTGCATCTCAGTTTGTTCGTGACATGTCTCTCGCCGCGATGTTTGTGTTCGTCTCACATTCTCCTTCATTCACAAGCGTATGTCAAAGCTCGGTCCGGCATGGATGGCAATGCAGGTTGCCGAATGCAACTTTTTTTCCAAAACCTTTCATTTTCCTTCCCGGGAGAGCAGCTCGACAGAGCGCTTTTTTCTGAATTTTTTGTTTTTTCGCCTTTTTTTCAGGTTTTCCCCATTTTTTGTTTTTTTCGCGTTGAAAACTCGGCTAATATATATCTCCTGAATACGTGAATCTGGACGACGACAGAAATTATTGTTTCTTTGGTAAAGTGCCTGTAGTTTCATTTTGTTTTGATTTGATTTTTAGTGACGGCAGTTAGCGGCAGGCCTAAGCCTGACATTTGCCCCCTGCCGGGGCTTCTTGCGTATGGAGGCTTCCCTCCGAGTTGCATGCTTTGTTTATTGCGGAAAGGAGCGTACAATTTGCCCCCTGACGGTCATGGGCGTCCGCAGAAATTTTTCCAGGGGGCAGCGTCAACATCTTGCTGATCTATGTCGGGCTGCTGACGATGCAATGCAAATGTACTTTCAAGAAACGCTTTGCTGTTTCTACACGACTACACCACAAAGAAAATGCGCCATGTTACGACAACAGTCACAAAAATGCGCTTGTTGGTAGCCATAGCCAGGTATATTACCATAATTTCCACAATAGGTTATTTGCAGATTTTCAAAGTAGAGTACTTCTTTGCACAGAAGTATTGCCATGGTCTTTAACAAAACCATCCACGAATTATGACTTTATTTTACCTAGCAAAACTTATCAGCGTTACTTAGAAACAAGAGCTGCAAACATATGGGATCTCGTCCAAAGCGATCAATCACCCTTTCTATAAAACTTTGCTTGTCTTTGCTGAATTTTCCACGGTGAATGCTCATCATGGGCGTCGGAAGGGGGGGGGCAGAGGGGGTCTTGTTCCTCCTTGGATTTTGAAAATTTCAGCAAAAAAGGTTGTTTTCTTAATTTCATGTGGGAAAAAAAATTTCATCACTTTCCCCCCCCCCCTGGAAAAACTTTGGAAGAATCTCCTAGTGTCCCACCCCTGGAAAAAATCCTTCCGACGTCCATGGTGCTCATCATACATACCCGGTCAAGTAGACTATGTTGACAGGACTATCGGACAACTTACTGAAGTTAGAATACCATGCAGGCTTTAAAAAAATTGAGCAATAACTAATGAAAAGTCGTCACAGCAAACGTAACTTTGCCCTCAGTACTCATTCAGAAGTCAGAAATGAAACTTAACGATTAAGGCGTATTCCCACAAGTTTGCATAGACGTATTCTAACAAGC
>Ga0210059_1010083_pt1 | contig 14646 bp, 6 predicted proteins | sample Ectturendosymbi2_FD_188042 | JGI IMG/M metagenome (GOLD analysis project Ga0210059, IMG submission 188042) | Ecteinascidia turbinata endosymbiont from Florida, USA - Sample 2 (SPAdes) (version 2) | ecosystem: Host-associated > Tunicates > Ascidians > Unclassified | place: Key West, Florida...
GTCTTGGCATCATTTTTTTCGCCAAGTTTCAGTTTTGTCATTGCCGTTGCCAAACACAGTTAGCCTACTGTTAGAAAGTGTCCTCCATTGTTGCGTGCCTGATGTTTATTGCCTGCGCTGCACGTGGAGTGATTTTGAATTGCGAACTGTGGGCCTAATGTCCAATCTACGCTGAAGAATTTCCAGGAGTAGCCGCGCACGATTCTTTGTTAGTTTTATTGCGCCCAGGATTTGCCGTGTCGAGCCGTGCACGAGCGCGGAAATTACCAGACGTAACAAAACAAACTGAATCGTCTCACCAAGTTTTTCTTCAGACAGGATACCATGCTTTCCTCCGTCACGCTTCAGCGCTATATATGCATGCAGAGATAGCTAAATCTGCGCAGAGATAGCTAAATCTGCACAGAGATAGCTATATATGCACAGAGATAGCTAAATATGCGCAGAGATAGCTATATATGCGCAGAGATAATTAAATTTGCACAGAGATAATTAAATCTGTGCAGAGATAATTAAATCTGCGCAGAAATATCTATATATGCGCAGAGATAGCTATATATGCGCAGAGATAGCTAAATCTGCGCAGATTTTGCTATCTCTGCACAGAGATAGCTAAATCTGCGCAGAGATAGCTGTATATGCGCAGAGATAGCTACATCTGTGCAGAGATAGCTAAATCTGCGCAGAGATAGCTAACTCTGCGCAGAGATAGCTACATCTGTGCAGAGATAGCTAAATCTGCGCAGAGATAGCTATAAATGCGCAGATATAGCAGTTTTTGTGCTAAATCTGTCAGATATAATATTTTTACGGATGGCGCCCCAAAGTGCTCGACCAGCAGTTGTGTAACAGCTGGACTGTGATCGCGGTCTGGATACCGGAGTGGTCGCGTTAGTAAAACAAAAGGTAATGCATGAGCACAGGGAAGACCGCGTTTAAGTGGTCGTGATAGCAGGGTGGTTGTCGATGGGGTGACACTGTATATTCAAAACATTCCACCGGTGCTTTGTAAACATTTATCGATACGGTTTCAAGTCTCCAGCAAGAAATGGAGACTTGAAATCAATGAGTTTCGTTCATATTGTGACGTCCATATGAGTTAACGATTCGTTTCTTTTTGCTCAAGGCTTCTTTTGTTTCAGTGATACAAACACTTCAGCTCGTCATTAATTTTTTCCCTTTTGAACGACAGTTTATATATACAGAAAGGGTCCCTTTTTAAGTTTCAGCCAGGGGCCCCACACAGCCTTAATCCGCCCCTGCTATTCTATAAAGCGGCTGAGAAACACCGGCACGTAAATCATGAAGTTCAACGAAGTGTAAAACAGTTTGGTTTCAAGTATTTTTTGCCTATGTTTCTATTTCGATAGTCACCAAAAAGGGGTGCATTTGTATAAAAGGGTGCCACAGCCATTTGGCAATTGCCCCAAACTTCCCCCTGGATCCGCCACTGGCTCAGGGGTGTGTAGTGCTAAATAAGAGGTGTGGGGACGCCGTTCTCACACAAAATGAAAAGGAAGACTGCACCAAATTGTTCGAATAAAGTGAGTATTCCCCTACAAGAATTTCTCACGGGATCTTCCTGATTCCCTGTAGACATTTGACTAGCAGTGCGAATCTGCATGTCGCTAGCACATTTGTGAGATCGCAGCCATGTTTTATGGTAATCTAGTGCAAAAGGTGTGGGAACGCCGTTCCCACCCCACTTCCGTGGTGTTGCTATCAGAAACGTAGTTCCACGTTTTCACAAACTCGTAAGAAACAAACAAAAGGGTTGTTGAACGGAATACATTAGCAAACATTTGGAAGTCAGCCTTTCGATTCTATTATTTTATACATATTTCAAACAAGTGGTAATTTTTGTAGAGCATATTCAAACCTGTGTCATCCTTTCTTGACCATGTCTGATTTTCTTTACACATTAAAAAATTTGAATTCCTTTCTAGATTTTTTAGAAATTTTTGGAACCGCTGCATTAGTGGGTTTGGCCTAGTAGTATACCCCAAGTCTAGGAACGATATTAAAACCAAACTTCGAGACATAGGCTTAACCAGAGAGGGGCGCGATGGCCCCTAAGTTTCTAGCATATCTTGTCGTTTTGTGCTTCGGGAGGCGATGGCCCATAACAAATATTGTTACTCACTAAGTCCCATCACCACGGTGGTTTGTTTGCTTATTCCTCCCAAACTGAAATATGAAACATTATGAATCAGTGCGAGTTTTTTTCAAATTTTCAGAATATTAAGCTCCACTATTTCAACGCTTTCTGGCTCGCTTAAAGTCAAATTGTTTGGCTCCTCCCAAATTTTGAACTGGCTAGGCTACTGCTTCGAGCGCAACAAAATTCATGAGTGATCAAACTAAACGCTTACTCTTCTAAAAATCTGTTTTTCTGTCAAAGCAACTTCAGTACCGACTCTTGCTGTCCTTTCGAGCGAAGATCTTGTTCTACCGCCAGTGTTGATATTTCGAGCACGTAACAACCGATCAGTTATGATTGCATGCCATACACAGCGTGGGATATTTCATTCATTCAGGGAAAATTTTCCTCAAGTCGAGTTGGTGATCGTGATACGTCATGTTGTTCGCACTGCGAACTGGTACTTCTTTCAAACTCTGGCACAAATACTGTAAACCACGTAGGGTCTGGTATTACAGTTTTGGGAATAATAAATTTTCCAAGTTTTACCGTGTAATGATCAAAGTTTGACATGTTGCATTTACTGCAGTTTGTCGGAACATCTCGTGTCTGCTATCTGAAATCAAGCGTTTTGCTTAACACAAAATTCATCGAGTCAGTTCATCCCGCAGCATTTCGAATTGCTGTTTGAAACTTTGCAGAAGCGCAACATACACGAATCAACCCGGCGTTACGAAATGATTAAAACGCCGCCACAATTTCGACATTATTCCAGCCTCGTATTCCACTAAAACAATTCAATAGTATGTTGCGGTTTCAGGGACACCCATTTGATTAGAACCCTTTCGTATCCGACCATAAGATTGGAAAAATATTTCGCAGCAACCACCACTGTTGTCGGAAGGGGGGCAATGCCCCCAATGGATTTTGAAATTTGACATTTCCCTATCAACTTTTAGTAGAACATTGTTCTCTTAGTTTCGACTTGGCAAATTGAAATTTCACCACTGTTGGCCCTCCTGGAAATAATCCTTCCAACGCCCATGGCAACCACTCCCTAATGACCAAGAAGAACGGAAACACTATAAACATAACTTGGCAAATCTCCAGTGGCTCAACCTGTGCTGTTGACGCTATCCATGAATAAGGAAAAAACAAAAATGCCCAATGATTGAAATTAGACTAAATTAAATCTTTAAAATGACAACCTTTTCAGTCATTCGTGTTAACTTCTTATGAAGTGAAGAAAAGCAATGACGAAGGACTAGGTATGTTGTTACAGCACTAAACACGGAGTGCTAGCCGACAAAATATCAAGTTTCGACAAAAAAATCCACACAATGAACCAGTTCCGAAGTCCAGCAGCACGTGGCGAGCCTTGAACGGCTACCGCCATACCACAGGTGAGTTTGCAGCATAGCAACTACGATAGAGGATCTGCACTACCCTGTCTGCTTTCATTACATTCTTATGTAGTGAACCCAACTTTTACTAGCGATGACAAGCAATACAGGTCAATGTCTGCATCTCCAAATATTTCGGTGCATTCAAGCTTTGACCAGTGTAACTGACCATGACTGAACTCAGGCGTCCTTTGCTAACTAAAATCAACCATAACAATCAGTTCGAAAAGTAACGGCAGTTTTTCTGTTTATGTCGCCTAAAACCAGTACGAAATTCGCCGAAATTGAAAAACAAGACCGGCGTTTTTGTTTGAACGACTAGGTAGCGTCAAACATAAGCTGCAAAAAAGATCGCATGCCACTGATTCCATACGTATTTACATAGCTGGAGGAGGACACATCACTCATTAACGGAATACAGAGCAACTGCGCCACACAGAGAGCAGAGCACAAGTCATATTTCGAATGCAAATTTCCACGGAAACATCTCGTTTGCAAACGCCACTTTTCCACATGCCAGCAGGCTGCCAGGCGTAGGCGGCATCCTGTCACAACAGATCACGGTTTATGCTTGGTTTGCATTTGTATAATCAATTCGATTCCCAGCAATTTGCATCATTGCTTCAAAAAACGAAGAAATGTTGAAAGATTTTTCACCGACAATGTACAGAAAAATATTGCTGAAACGGTGCTGGAGTCATTCGTTTTTACATGATCCGTGGACTCAGGGTGATAAGCCACCTGTCTGCTGAGTAAAAACGTCGATCGTGTCCTCATCTTCCATGTCAAGCTGCCAAAAAATTATTTAAAAAATGAGTAATCAAGAAGTCTACGGTATCTGTTGACTATGTGGAATGACCAAAACAGAGCTTCATTACAAGGCATATTTGTACGGGATAAAAATGACCAATGCCAAACCGTTACAATATATTTCTGACTCATTCGTAAAATAAATGTTCCTCCAGATAACAGGGTAGACCGGAATGGGACAGTTCGGCAACAAATCAGTACATGACACTTATGATGGGAGCGCTTTTTATTAACATTTTTAAAAAGTTTTGGGTTTAGCTTTAACGTTTAGAGTGAGCAAACATCTTTTGTAGTGTAACCTTTGAAGTATTTCAAAAACAGTTTTTCGTACAAAACATTTACGACCACCATCGCCGAACTGTCCTAGATCGGGGTTGACAGCATTACAATAAGTTGTTTATGTAGTTCAGGGTCTCCAAACTTCTTTGTAAATGGGCCACATATGCTATTACACAACAGTTCGAGGGCCGAACATCTTACGTACTGTAAATTGTTGCGGGATATGTTGCGTTCAACCAAATCAACGTATGCCTATATAAATTATTTTTTTGTTATTGACAAAAATGTCTTTGCGGGCCGGATTTGGGCCGCTGGGCAGTAGTTTGGAGACCCTGTTGTAGTTAAACGAAACGTTTCCAGACACATTTGCTAGGAAAATATTGAAACGAAACGCCAGGCTTTAACAAACTTAACTGCAATATATTTGAAGCAAAAGCATTTTACAGAGCAAATGCAACAACACAGCTCTTAACAGTACAGTGCACCTACTACTAATGAGTCTAAGTCTGAATTCAGTAACGTTGAGAATTTGCGACGTAATCAGGTTTCAAATGAGTAAAGCAGTCTACGTCTCAAGAACGCGAGACAAATACTCCACAAATGTGCTCACACACAGTTATCTAAGTTACCTTGCTTGGTGTGTCGCTTTCATTGATGGCTTGCCCATCGAATCGAAACCGAATCATGCTCATACTTTGGCCCTGGGATGGAATTAAACAACTTGAGCAAACACAGATTTACCCGTGTCGTAGAAAATTCAGGACAATGTGGAATTCTAACGAGTAATTCTGCGGTAATTCTTTATTTGTTTTGCTTCAATCATTGAGAATGACGACCCCATGTTTGCCACAATCGAGATTGTTTGAAGTTGAAGATTCCAGTTTAAAAAAGCAAACAAAAATACATGACCGAGGCTTCCGTTAGTGAACCTGGCGTTTCTCGTGCAACATGAGAAAAAAGAGCTTGGCGTTGTCGTTAACCCTACTGGTTTGGGTAACGGCAGCCTACAATGATGTTGCACAAAAAAGCAACGAATTGATAGCCTTTGCGAACAGCATCACAATCAAACCTGGGGCAATCGTCAATCGCGCAAACTATGGTGTTTATGCAGCAACTTGTGTGATATGCCATGAAGAATATGTCGGTCATAACACATTTTCCATGAGATGGTCATCACACCGCACTGATCGGAACAAGCCTGATTGCAAAATTGACAACGCCCAAATGGCCCTATCGCGCTACTATTCAGTGACCATGGCATAGTAAATAAACTAGCATTACGTGAAGCTTACATTGTTATTTCTGTAGACCAACCCGATTTTCACTCTCTGAATACTTGTGAGGACAAATGTTATCACAGACTTGACGCAAAAACTAATATTCAAAGCATGATTCTGCCCCGTGTGAAACGATTCTTGCACTATTTTTTGTTGCTGCTTTCGCGTGGTCTGACATATTTCACCACCCAGTGAACTAGCTTGTTTTAACTCTCACAGCGTTCAGCATTTAAAAATGCCTCGTGTTACACTGCAGTTTCTGGGTTCAGCTTTCAAATTTAACACTCCCTGGAGTTTGGCTGCCGGCCTCCCGTAAACCTAGACCGCCGAATGAGACTATCAAGGTGTTCTCGCGTAAATCACCCTTCTTTGTACCAGTGCTCTGCCGCTCTGTGAGTCATTGCGACGGCGTTAATGGCTGTTCCAGTACTCGACTTTCGGCGTCAGATACTTTCAGTATTGTAGTGGAAGCAATTGTTCAGGATAACCGTTTTTTCAAGTTCGCTATTTGTCGAAACTTGTGTCCTAATTTAGTATTGAGTTGTTTGCTTTCTCTGCTCTAACTTTAGCCTTCAGCGTTTCTTGCAGATTGTAGGATTGACGATGTGTAGTGTTACGTTAAATCGACTTCCTATTAAAAATTTGCTGATTGATACAAACTTTTCATCTGTGTGATAGTTACTTGAATATGGGGGAAAAGAGATGGGTTCTGTACAATTACAGCTCTACAGTGTATGGCCTTCGATCAAGTTTGGACATAAAATTGAGTCAGATTGCTTGTGCTTCATGTGCATCAAATCCTTCAGAACTTCATCAAAAACCCAACGCCTTCTTAGCATGTCCGTAATGGTCGTTCTAATCAAATTCCAGCTTTAACGAACAAGGACAATCACAGGCACGACTTCTGGTTTCTAAAATAATTGTCTTTGCAACAGGGTAATTTTTTTCAAATTTGCAATAAATGTACTAGCGATCAGCAGCATAACAAGGTGCTGCAAAAATGGCATCTCAAAGTGCTTTCAGAACTGAACTAAAAGGAGACCTGTGTGGTAATAAACTGAGACACGTAAATGCGAATAAAATAAGTGGGGGTCCAGACCAATCACATAACACCAAGATGTACCGCACAAAAACACGACAAAAGTCACTAACATTGAACAGAGGCAATCCAAACGCAATCAAGTTTGTGAGAATTTTAATAACAATGCATGTAACTGAAACAAAAAGCTTCTTAACGTTATAACCCAATGGCTTTCAACCGTTTCACTGAGGGAGCCAAATCCAGACCTACAATTTTGTTAGAGAGCTGCATTTAAAAAAATTTAGCACTTTAAGTTAATTGACACGTTTTGTTTTATTGCAGAACGAAGTCTGTTACACAAACTATTGTTGCTGAAAAACTGCTGAGAGCCGTACAAAGGGTGCTGGGGAGCCGCATGCCACGGTTGAGAAACACTTTTATAACTAAACCTTGAAGTTTCAACATAACACACCTGTCGATCACAATAGGCTTGCATTAATTTGCGCAATGGTGTATGCTTCTTAATTTTGAACTGCACGACTGATCCATCCTGAAAACAATGTATGTTAGTGAATAAAAACAGTATTTGCTCAAATTCTCATTCAAAGTCATTAAAATTTGTTAATGCATTTCATTTGTGTGCAAGTACCACATCACATTATATGCACAAGCTTATTTTAGGATTTTGTAATTTAATGCAAATAGAACTTAAGAGATAGAAGTTATACTGAAGAAAAATCAGTGCAACATGAGAGTAAAGAGCAGCAAGAAATGCATATAAACTAAGGAAAACTTCAAATTAAAGAATAGCTGTTGATGCAGTTGGGTCATTCCATGTTAATTTAGTCAAACTTGACAACTGCAAGTTACCCACAGGTAAATGTTTAAATATATTCTAGTCTTAGATGCATGCATTCCTTTTTTAAATATAGCCCTTATATGACCGCAGTATATTACCTGAAGTATATTTTCAACCAAAAGTGCCGCATTTATTGGCTATCACTACAGAAGATTATGTAATTAACTACAAATTGTGAGCTGTTATCACGTGAATCTCATTAATAAACTATACTGAATCACAAAAAAGCCCTAAATTTTATTTTTATGGATTCCCAATACCACAAGATTCCACTTAATATTACAACAACAATTAGAAAAGATTCTTGTTTATTGACACTTGAAACAGCTGCTTTAGTTCATCTAGCATGTTACATTACACAAAGTCAGCAACAAAAACAAGATGGCTGAAATATTTTACACAAAGCTGGGTTTTTTCCGGTCATAGACCAATTTTTTTTAAATGACCAAAAAAAAAAAAATTAAAAATAAAATAAAATTCGGTCATACTGTTTGAAAAGGTAGGCTAGTGACTACTGTTATGGCGATTTTTAATGCTGTTATGGAATAAATGACCGAAATGTCTCAGTGAAAAAAGAAACCCTGACACGAAGTATTTCAAATACAAACATCCAGTGGAATGTAAACATTTCATCAGTGGGAATTTATCATGTATAGCAAAACAACCATGGTCTGGTAAATCCGTATGTGCCAGAAGTTGACCCAAACCAGACTTAAGGTTTATCTTGAAAGATGAAAACTGCATGGTTGGATAGAAGCAATGCTATTATTTGCTACACGGAAAAGTCTTATAAATTTAGAACTAGAATTTCGAATGAGTTATGATAAAAAAAGAAGTCACAATAAATATTGATAACAATGATTCTATGAGACATATTAATGTACAGACTAACAAGGACCAAGAAAGGTAGGAATTGATGCGGGAGATTATTGACCAAGCTGCACATCAGAGATGTTCATGTAATAGAGATGCACACTCACCTGTCCGGTGACTCTTAAGTTGATGTGGTCATTGCCTTCTGATTTTACATCCTGAAAAAAATCAAAGTGATGAGAACTACAACCCTGGAATACTATCGTGAGTCGTGGTGACCCAGGTCAAATGAGGTCACCCACGTGAAACTACATAAACAAGCATCGGAGCGCTTTCTACTCTTCAGTAGCTTCATTTTTTGTGTGACTTGTAAATAGGTGCGCTTACGGTCATACTCGCTCTTTTCGATTTTGCATAGGGAGCAAGTTCAAGTCACGCTGACCCGACGTTATGGTTAGTGTGAGGTGACTTTCGCATGCTGAACCCACATGATGGTTAGAGGGGGCTGAACGGCAGGTGGCTGTAAAGAGCTGAAACTCACTCAGCACATGCTTCTACAGTCTTGTTAGCAGTATTCAAAAGAAGCTCTTCACGTCTATAATTTTTTTTTATGAGTAATTCAGTTCAGGCATTGACACCTTTGCTATATTTGGTCTACTTACTTTTCATCAAAAATCGTATGATATTTAAGTAACTTTGTTAGTGCTCAAACTGCTCAGTGAGACTTATATTTTCAGTGTAGTTTTTGTGACAAACTGCAATTGAAGGAAACTATCTTTTTTAAATTTTTGACCACCAGATCTGGCACACCCAACGTTAGTATTAACGTGACAAAATCCGAACGTTGGAGTTACATGGTTAAACAGTAAAATCACAAAAACACTCAAATGTCAAGTAAATGATTCCTATTAATATCCGATGCTTGACTCAGCACCACTGTGATGTCTTTAATTTGGCTTGGGGGCCACTTTGAGAAAGTTATACCTTTTAATGGAAACAGAAGCCAGTCTCTGTTAAGTTAGCGCTGAGGCTGTTGGAAGAAATTTCAGATTTGAACTTATTCCCTTATTGCTTCTACAGGCCACTGAAAACGTTGTGGCAAGGCACACATGGCCCGCTGGCTGCTAATTGCCCAACCCTGAGCTATTAGAATGTGGTCACTGATTTAAATATTACAAGTGAATGAGCATGTAATATAGAGTTGAACCATGACACAAAACATACAGTAGAATTCACCTAAATGGCAATTTGCAAATTTTGGCACAGTTTCTGCTGCTGACTGTGTGTTTATGTTTGTAAAGTATGTATATAAGAAATTTGCTTATAGCAGCATGATGTTTTATCCTCACAAACTCTAGTACGCTTCCAAATTACAATGCGCTAGAATTTTAATCTTTTCTGTGACATAACAATTTTGGCTTTGCAAGATATTACACAACCAATCTCAATAACTAAATACTGTTATTGCTAATTTTGTTTACATTTTTTGTTTATTTGATCGTGCATCATATGATTAATTACAAAAAGTTCAACAGTGAACAAATGTTTGGTTTTTCAATGGTTTATAGTTATATATTATATATTGGAAGTTTGCACATACTGGCACTTTTTACCAAATCCCCACAAAGAACCAATATAGGCAAATTCTACTGCATAACAAAAAGCCAAAACAAGAAGGGAACTTATTGGCATGCAAGTTGGCCAGTGCCAGTTCCAATGCAAAAATAGTGCAAAGATCAGCAAACATCATTCTGATGGAACTGTTTGCCCAGTGCTAATTCCCAATCATTTTTCGAAAAATTTTGCACATACAGTTTAGGAGACTGGATTGTTCAACCTATCAGAGATAATACAAACAAAACTTGGCAAACAAAATTTGCAGAGACTGAATTTATACAAGAGTTGCCTGGCAAGTTCCACTTTAAAAGAAAAGATAATTTATTGGTCAAACTGTTAGTGTTGACTCACATGCAGTAAGTTTTAAGAACCTTACAAGAGTATACCATCACGAATGCCACCAATATAAGTAAAAGTTATGGCCTAAAATCAACAAAATAATTGATTATTCTCCTAATTAATTATCATTTTTGTTGGTTTCAGACCACAACTTTTAAACCAGAAATTCTAGAAAGCCAATCAAAAGCTCAAAAGACTTGGATTCTAGCCTAGTTTCCAATAGAAACTTGAGTCAAAAAATTCCATCTAGCGGTTGAAGCCCAGGGCCAGGTGACCTACCCCACTTATGACACTACCCACAAAAAAACAGAATCCAAAACTTCCGATTTTTTTCATTGAATTAAAAGACTTGGCGCATCTTTTTAGCATTTGAACAGCTCTCTAGTACAATTGCCTGGTGAGTTATGGAGTTGCAATGTGACAGGAAAATAGTGCAAAAAACATGTGCTCAATGTGGGATTTTGAAGTTTGAATATCTCGTAAACCAGCACCAAAGGTGTTATAAAACAATATTACATTTATTTAAATTTTAAAATCTTCTTATTATGTCATTAACCACAAAATTATATTAGTAACTAAACATAGCACAAGTGATTATTACTATTGAATGGCATCAATCTTTTCTTCAATAAACATCATAGCTGCCTCAGGAAGCATGTAAACATTGAGAGTGAGTTATATACAGTTAATTCATCAAGTTACATTCAACCGTACTAACATTATATAAAACTTAGACATCCTTGGCTGTTACCACACTACAAAACTAAAAGCTTTATTACAAAAACTCTAGCAAAAGTCACTCCTAGCCTACCACCTTGAAGCATATCTAAAACATCGGCCAAAAAAGGCGTAAATACAATGAAATGCATCAAATTCACAATCTAGCACTATCATTATTTCAAGTAACATAATCTGTCCTTGCTGATTACATGCCTACAATACTGAATAACTTCTTGCAGCAAAAACTGCTCACAACAAGAAAAACTGTTCACAGCAAAACAACTTGCCCATCACAATGCCAAGAGCAAAAGGAGCATTCCGCAGAAATGGCATCTCAAGTTGAGACAAGAAAAAAAGACTCTCTCAGTTGCATACCATGTTGTGTAATAGTTACAAGGCACTTGCATGTTCTGAAACGTACTAACAAGAGGAAAACGTATAGCATTTCACTTTTGGTGAGGAAAACAGTGAAATATGTTTTAAAATGTACATCAGCATACTGGCCAAAAAAATAATATGTTTCAAAGTGTATGTTGGCAGCAAATATATTAACCCCTTCACACTAGCTGCTTTCCATGCATTGTCATGATAACCCTGTAACAGTATGCTGTGAACATGTGTTACTGGACCCTGGGCCCCAACCTGAGCCAAAATGGCCAAAAACCTACCCCACTTATGTCACCCACAAAAAACCCAAACCCAGAACCTAAAAATGTTTTTTTCATTGCAATCTAGAAGATTCATCAAGTCTTTTGAAGATTTGAACAGCTCTCTAACGCAATCACCTGGTGGGTTATGGAGTTGCTAGGAGACGCTAGAAGTTGCTAGAAACCTAGAAACCAAAGGCTCATGCGAACTGCCCCAGACGCACAGACGCAAAAGTGTTGATTGCACTTGTGGTTTACAGTTGCAGACTATGTGCAAGTACAATGACAGTGATAAATCAGTGAAGAATGTGCTAATATTGGGTCAATCCACATCTTACTGGGAAGTATGACCCCATGTTACAGAAATTGTTTTCATATATGATATTGCTTGTGCAAAATGATTATTAACACGTTTAGGAGCTGGTGTATGATATACCCGTACTTTGAAATCACACGTAAATTTCTCTATAGTGCTTCTCTGCAAAAAAGCAAGAACCTTCATTTGTTATTTGGTGTTTCAGTTGTATTGTAAACGTATTTGATTACAATAATAGCTCACAAGCAATTGACAATTACCTTGTTTCGAGTCTGGAACAGAGGTTCTTATCCTATTTTAGGTGCATCTGCTATGGTGTTAGTCATTGATACTTGAAGCTCAGCTAACCTAACAATCAATACAAAAAAAGTAAAAAACTTTATTTACAATTACCATGGTTTTCAACAGTATGTTGCAACCACACCTTTGCCCCTATTGTAAACCTTTCATGCCCTTCATTTTGAGAACCCAGGGGCTAGTCCAGAAAGTAATAAAACAGTGGTAATGAATCTACATCATAATTGCATTTCTTAAGCTGCATCACAATAGTATTGTGTGGAAAAAATTATGGTGGTTCAAAAGACTCTTTCTTGCTGGAATCACACTACAGTAGGTTTACCTTTAAGAAGGGCCAGATCAGAAAAATAGTATTTAGTTGCATGCAGCAATTGATAGAGCCAAATACATTTAGTCAGATATCTACTGTACTTCAAGACAGTGAAACATCTCTTAGGCTATTTTCAAGTCTAAAAGCAAGCCAGATTGAAATTTCACCCTCCAAAAAGGACAATATTCATGCATGGAAAAGTCATTACAGACAAAAAGTCTGTATGTACAAAGTGAGAAAAAGAAGAAAGGCAATGTTAAATGAGAAAGTTGAATCAGATGAGGAACTTGTTTGTTGAACCAGTTACCATTGCACCACTAAGTAATCAGTTAAATTTCCTAAGCACTACATATAAGAGTAAAGCTGAAGACAAAGAAATGAGTGAGGAGTAAATAAGGGAAAATTTATGTTTTTTGACCAAGCCTTAAAGCCTACTACTGGGCTGTTTTTTTCAGTCATAGACCGAACGTTAAGTCATTTTGGTCAGAATGTTTGAAAACATAGGCTAAAAACACTGTTATGGCGAGTTTTAATACAACTGTTAGACAAACAACCGAAATCTGTCAGTGACCAAAATGTCTCAGGAAAAATGACCGAAATGTTTCAGCGGAAAAAAAACAGCTACTGGGAACAACTTTAAAAAGTTTTATTTGAGGATGTTGATGATGAAACACCAACAAGCATGGAAATAAATTTATTGTACAAAATTGAGAACTACAACTAATGCTAGTCACTTGTTGTGGGATTGGCCCACTGTGAAAGACATGGATATTCTCTTCTATGCATTAAGTATATGTTGTTTCCATGGTCCAGACCAGCCAATACTTTCAGATGCAGGCACAGGTAAGGCTTGTTTAATATTTAAGCGAGAGTATGGTGTCCAAAAATTTTGCCAACCTCTGCAAGTTAGGAAAATAATACTGATGACCTGCATAATACTGCTTGAACTGAAGTGATCATTCTACTGTTTTTGCATGAAAGCATGCTGTAAATAAATCATTGCACGTCTACATTATGGTTAAATACTTGTGCAAAAATGTGGATTGCTTTTGATGTACAGAAAAAAGTCAAATATGGATGAGAGCAGTAGTTTTTTTCCCCAGAAAAACTTTTTTTGCCCCTTCACCTGGGTAAACAAAACTAGTGTCTTTTTATTATGATAATTTTTCTTTGGGAAAAGACAACCAAAAAATTTCCATGTCACAATATACTCTGACATAGGGGTTACCTTCTATCAAAAGACCAAGACAATACTGTTGCGATCGGAAATCCCGAGCGGCATATGCGCAAAGCTTCGCACCATGGCAGCAAGCAACAATAGAGATCATGCGCCACAATCTCTCTTATTATTGCTTGCTCACGCCACGCATATATTTTTTGTTCTTCATGCACATCCCATTCGTGGTGAATCACACAACCAACGCAACACCACTGGATAGGTTGCAACAACATCCCCTCCTTTTTACAACGAACCACACCGGTCGCACGTCCCTTGTGTGAATGCTGTGAACTCGGCATGATCTCCACATCCAGGTCACAGCACCATTTCTCATCATAATCTTGTTTCTTCATAATAACTGTCATGTTCCCTTTATCGGCCTTTATAAACAATATATCTGACAATGAACGAAGTTCTTTAATCGCCTTTAACTCCCATGGTCTCAAATTGCATTCAATGGAGTTATGACGCTTTAAGATGGAGGTAACTTTACTTCGGACAATATCAGCTTCACCTGGTGGTAGTTTCCAAATACCTTGTTCCACAGACGCAAGAATTTGGTGTTTGTTAATGTGCTTT
>Ga0210059_1010084_pt1 | contig 14646 bp, 11 predicted proteins | sample Ectturendosymbi2_FD_188042 | JGI IMG/M metagenome (GOLD analysis project Ga0210059, IMG submission 188042) | Ecteinascidia turbinata endosymbiont from Florida, USA - Sample 2 (SPAdes) (version 2) | ecosystem: Host-associated > Tunicates > Ascidians > Unclassified | place: Key West, Florida...
ACTGCAAGAATTCATACCAGAAAATGATCGCAGAATTAACTTGTTTGGAAAGAACTTTGTACTGTAGCACTATCACATCTGTTGTTACTAGGGCGCGTTCACATATTCCGTCATCAGAAGATTAGATATCTATTTTTTACCCCATCATCATATTGAAAGCCCTCTCACTTCTATCTGATGATGTAATATGTGGACCGATGTTCCCTCTAAGGTGCGCAACTGCGCAGAACCACCAGACCATCTGCGAAGTGAAATCTCATTCTCGCGCACTTAAAAACATTCAAAATTTGATATTGTGCATACAGTATATCGCTTAAAACGCTACACTGGTTGTGTGTCTATGGTGGCGCAATTCCGTGCGCACTAAAACAAAAATTTGCTCAGTGCAAAATTTTCTTAGAGGGAACACTGATGTGGACGCTCCCTTGGCTTTGTGCATGTTTTGTGTTTGTGTGCTTACTTGTGAATGAGTTTTATGTAAGACTAAGAACAACTAATTACATCTATGTTCTCAAGTCAGTGCAGCGTAGGTGTTGTGTAGATAGGGGTGGTTGAGGGCTTATAAAACATTGTCATAAAATTGCTTCAACACGCTGACAAAATTTAATGACGTCATTTTCAATGCTTGTGACGTCACAGTTTTCAATTCAAACCGCAAAAATTTTTATAGTTTTTTGACGTGCACTTGTGCCCCCCCGCTTTCAAAATGGTTGTTCCGCCACCCGTGGTGACACGGAATCCAAGTGGCACGTGACACGCGATTGATTTGCTGAAATCGACATGAAAGAGTTTCAACGGCGGATTCCCATTTGTGCCAGCGGCGAAGCCCTCATGATTAAAAAATTACCGGAAAACGAAATCAGCGCATTGCACACTCTGCCATGCAACTGTTCACCTAGATGAGGCTGTCCTCGCAAGAGATCCAGTCGTCTTCGCTAAAACAAAAACAAACGACTCCACCTTACTAACCGACAGGGAGAAAGGGTAGCTAACAATACGCAAAGCAACTATTGGAAAAAACGGAGATTTCTGCCCCTGCGCCCAACGACGGCCCATCGCGGCGTGCCAGACGGCAATGTGCAAAAACACGAGATATTTCGGATAAAAAAAGCGCGCAGAAGCATCTATACAAAAAAACAAGACAAAAAAATCAAAAAGGCACCCAAATCGCGCAGCCAATTTCACCAAAGCTTCCGTTTCGATAAATTCGCTGTAGCGAATACATATGCCAGCCGCAGAAAAGTCACTGAAGGTTCGTTATTGGACCGTTGGCCAAAACGAGCAGGCAGCACTTCATCCATATTGAATTAACTGTGCGCGCGCAACAGCAGCTGTAACATTGGAAAAGCTTTCAAATTGTACAAGCAAGACCAGGCTAAAGAGACCGCAACCTTACCCTTCACTCATGCAACCAGTTGTAACGCCATGCACTTTTCCATGCAAACTATACCAGTTCTACAAAGCACAAAAGTTTTTTTGACTTTGTGCACGGTCAGGCGCACCGCACGCCCTCACTGCGATAAACAGAGCTTTTCCAGAACATATGATGCAGTGTTTGTTCTTCTGGAAGGCATGCACCGCTTTTTCGTTTTTTCCAGTGGGTCTACTACACAATGAAATTAAATAACTTGAAAGGGAGACAAGTTGCTTTTAGAACCACCCGACATCTTTCCTTGATACTAGTTTCAACCCTTTGACGTACTTGACCAACGTAAGGTGGAAGTTAACATGCCATAACACATAACTGATACAAGCGTTAGCATGTGAAGCAGTGACCGCGAACGATTATTGGCGGATTTTCGCGAAAAAGAAGCAAAATCCTTGAAAATTCAGGATGACAAGCGCCAGGGCCGCAACCAACTGATACTTTCCGGGGGGGAAAATGATGTAGCTTGTTGCTGTACCGAACAAATACATTTGTTTTTAAAAATTTCAGGGGGAGGGCAATTGCCCCCTCTGGTTGCGGGCCTGACGAGTATGACAGTTAGCAGCTGCTTCTAAAGTAGGGTTTGTCAGGTTTGGGGGGGCGACGCTACCCCTTGCCTTGCACTGAAACCCTAAAATGAGCCATTTCTATGTCGTGCGAACTTACCCGCTGCTGGGAATCATAGAGTAGTCGACGTTATTTGTCTAAAAAACGTCACAATTTCAATGACCTCGCAGCTGTTGCCGCGCGTGAACAGATCTTATGTGAAAAGCGACCTTCACCACATAACAATGGCAGCGATAGCAAAAGGTCACCCAAAGTTTTCCTCAGCTTGTATTGCCGGGAGCAAAAAAATCCCTCAACCGCTAAGGCACAGAAAATAGGCCGAGAGCACTGCAAGAACGACGTTCTCACCAGACGCGCATTCACTGGTCGTCTGCATTATTTCGAGGCGAAAACTCGTTGGTCTTCTGCTAAACAAAAGAAACACGCTTGTCGTGTGAGTACCGGACCTTGACTGTCAGTTGCCAAGAATAAGGATCGACAAGAAACAATCAGCTGCCGCTACATTGACTGGAAGAACTCCTTGACGTCAAATTTCAACCGGTGCTCAAAGCTAACACGCGGCGCTCAGTTAACCTTTGATAGCGAGATCTCTAAGCCGCGGTTGCGACCTTTCAGTCAACGCTGTTAAAGATCATGCAGAAAAGTGAGCAAGAACGAAAAAAATAACGAAACGAAATCGTAACAACATTGCGTTGCTAGTCATCGTATTTCACAACTGCACGTTCGTAGCACCCGCGTATACAGGCACGTTCAGGCAAACATGATCGTCACGAGCCGAGATTCCTCGTTGTCCAGTTCCAGACGAGGAAGGGGAAGGCAAATGAAGCGTTAAAAGTGCAAGTGACAAAATCGGTGCCGGGCTGGCTGAAGCAAAATCAACATAACAACTCTTCGCACATCACTGGCGCAGGCAACCGTGTACAAGCTGCTTTTACCGTGAAATGAAAGTTGAAAGCGAAATCAAAGTTAAAACAGAACTCCCGGCAACATACCTCTGCCTAGCGGCGTCCATGATCGTTTTGCTGGGGTCGATGCTCTGCATTTCCATTTCCTGCACCTCTTCCACGACCGACTTCATGAAGCGCCGGCGCCACCTGCACAATATAAAACTCCGTGTTCACCTTTGCTTTGCGGCAAGCGACCGGCGGTCGTCGAATGACCGAAAATCACCAGTCCGGCAAGCTCTTACACTTTCCAGAGGAGGTCGCGGAACAGGACGGTGGCCGGCACCAGCATGAGCCCGAACCAGAAGATGCCGGACGAGAAGACGTTGTCTGCTTGTCCCAGCATTTCGGCGCCGAGGGGGATGGTGGGGTAGATGTGGGAGTAAGTGAGAAAGAACAGCAGCCACACCACCATGCTGCCCCACACTGCGATGTGAGTGAACTGTGAAAAGCAGAGATAAGATGGGAACGATCGTTGAGAAACAAATGCGGGCGTACTGATGGATAAAGCCCCGGATGCAATCCCGTATTTTGACTTGAATACTGCGTACTTTCCCAAACTCCTGCTAAATGTTTGCCTGTCCAAATCGGGTTGCTTCAAACTAGGAACAAAAGGCGTCTCTTATCGTTTTTTACCTTTATTTTCGCTCCACGTGACATATCACAGGTGCCCTCACGTGACACAGTATACGCGCGAAAACAAAAGCCAATGTAAAAAATACTTCAGACCATTTGGATGCAAGCAGCATGCTTTGAAAAGGAACTCCACAGTCTGCGAACGATGCGCTGCATGAGTATTAAAATAATTGCGAGCAAGACAACGGGAGCAATGTCGCAGAAATGAAGCTTTCACCGGAACGTCACGCCCGAACCGTAGAAAAAGGAAGTGAATAAACCAGAGCGACACAGTTTAAGGTGGACACCATCGAATTATGATTATACTCACCACGGTCCAGGTGGCCGACTCGAGCCCAGCTTTTAAACAAACTGTCACAACGACGTACTGAAATGAGAAAGCAACGTTTGCTTTTACTAGTGCATACGAAACTACTACTATGATCGCAGAGACAAGGAAGTTAATATTTTAACCGAAAGCACAGCTTTGCGTTTGCTAGGACTACACAACTTGTGGCCTCAGCAATCAACGATTAAATCTGACAATTTCGAACTTCGCACCCTGGTAGGTTGCCAGAAGCAAAACCACAGCTATGATTAAAACTGCCAGACAGCACACAAGCTCTGCGGTTCTCACCGTGTAAACCATATTTCCCATGAAGAGGTAGCCTCCCGTCTTGCCGCTTGCCAACGAGACGTCTGTAACATAAAGCTGGAAGCTTCACACTAATCCGGGCGTTTATCCCGGAAGCGAAACTCGTTCACCGTTTCCTCGGACGTCAACCGTAAAAAAACAACTTCTAAACGATTCATCAATTTTCGAAATCGAGTGTTTTCTTCGTTTTTGTTTCACGCAAAGAGACTTTGAAGTTGAACAAGCTATCCGTTTCTTTCAATATTTTTCTTTTCACATACGCTGAACGCTTACACTTTTTCAAAATGCGTCGGATATCGCGAATAACCCCAAGAACACTAAAACTTGATGCGCTGTAATGTTTCTGCGATCGAAAAGTGAACGTTTTCTTTGCTACAATTCCGCAGTGTTTTATTTCCTAACATACGTTTCTTCAATATTGTTTTTTACCTGGTTCCGACAAAGGTGCAACACGTTCAATAACACCTCAACTCACCGAACCAAAGCGCCAGAGCGGGCAAGAAGAAAAGCAGCAGCGAATGAACGACTGAGTTGAAGAACATTTTCCAGAAGACGCGCGCGTTATACTTGACTGCAGTTTGCGAGAGCGAGTAGAGCTGCGGGTACTTGAGCATGATGTGACTGCTGCAAGTTCGCTCGAAGATACCCAACGTGAAGGGGGGGAGAAGAGTGAACATCTGCGGAAGAGAAAGAATACAGTTGGCTCTCCGAGTCGGAATGCAATGTCCGTAACTAGAAATGACACTTTCATACAATTTGGCTTGAAACATGGGTTTTATGACAAAAAAATCGCGTCGTGTAAACGATACGCAAGGAAAACAAGGTTTGAACGTTTTCTTTTATCGCATCTCTTTTTTGCATTTTTCAAAAATGATGGCGGTGAGGCTGCAAAGTGGATGACAAAAAAAACCATAACTGCATAATAATATGTTTTTGCGCTCTCTTGCGCTTTATGGCACAGAATATATGACCGTTTAAGAATAAGAGACGTGTTAACCAAGCAGCCGTTGAAGGAACGGAAGCAAACCAGACAGAAGCCGGAGGCAGTTTATTAACGCAATACTATCCTGGCTTTTTGATGAGAAGGCATCAGATGTTGCAGTCTCAGCAATCAATAAAAAAAATCAACGTACCACGTTGTACAACGCTATCGTCCATCTTTCGAAGAGAATTTGACCTGAAAATCCATTGAAAAACGCGAACCAAAGCTGAAGAAAAAAGAAAGCGTGTGTTATTTTCACATTGGAAGCTAGCGACCCCACATTTAAGAAGAGCGAATTTGTCATGAGCGGTAAAACTGTCACCAGGTGGGCGATCTCGAGCCATTAATACGAGAGTGGTACAATGAGCGCCGAAACAATAAGAGGCGAAAGCGGACGCTACCCTTTGGCCTAATCAAGTACACATTCCACGCAACCTTCACAGTTGTTTACAGAGAAATATCTTGAATTTGGAAAACTGTGTTCACTTTTAAACACGACGGCGAATGATCTGCTGGAACGAAAAAAAACCGGTAAATTCGATGATCGCAATTCGCGTCGCTCACATTGAACATGTTGTGAATCTGAACAGAAACACAGTCGGGCCACGGTTTTTATCTCCTCGAATTTCTGTTCCTGGGAAATTTGCGGCGCTTCGCAACCGGTGGCATCCGTTACAAAAAACGTGAAACAAGTTTCGCGAGTATCAGCGAACAGCATTGATCAACTGAACGATGCGGAAAGTCCGCACCATTTTCACCTTTTCACCCCAGCGTCGGCTGCCCCGCTGCCACTCCGCCCACACACAACTGGTAATCCAAATCGAAACTATTGCGTTTAGGTTTCTTTGAGTCTTGAAGTGGTTTTCAAAAAATAGAAACTCCATCGCGTAAATATCTCCGGCAACAAGACCATGAGCCGGGGCGCGGGCGTGAGGATGGAACTTAATGCTCAAAATGTTAAAGAAACAAAAGAGTTCAGAAAATAACAACCGCGTAACGCGAACGCCTGCGCAGCACACCGTTGCTTGAAAGCTAATCAGAACTGCCGACGAACCTGGTTCAAGTAGAGGCAGATGTTCTTATAAAACGAGAACAGAATGCACTTGGCCACTCGATTGTAGTTCCAAGCGCCGTGCACGAGCAAAAGCTTTTTCAAGTAAGCAAACTGGAAAATAGAGAAAATTGTCTTGGATTCGGCGAGCCGCCGGAATTGCGCACAATCATTCCACCTGGGGTAAGAAGATTTTTCACGAGATATCGATTTGCAAAACGCTAACAAGTAGAAGAGCGCGACTGCAACAACCTATTCAAAGAAAAGATAACAAACTCGTTCTACAGGCATCAGGAAAACTGCGACGTCAAAGTCCTTGCAGTGCTTCACAAGATTTGATTGAAGTGGGCCGATCGTGCTACATGAAAGCAATACCTGGGCTATGGAATAATCCGATGAATTAGCGGCTTGCAGACCTTCATTTCCACTTATGCCGATCCCAACATGCGCAGCTTGTATCATGCTGACGTCATTTGCGCCGTCGCCAATCGCAAGCGTGATAGCGCGGCAACTGGTTTTCACCTGAGCGAACATAACTCGTCATCAGCACGGCGGTCGTGCAAAGCGATGCGCTATGTTGCGATGCGCTCATAAAGCAACCGCTGAGTCTGGCGCGAACTTTCCAGACATGGTGGTTCCGAGAAGCGCGCGATGAACGCTGGATTGCTGCTTTTGCAAGCTCGAACAATCGCAGTGACAACATAAAAAAGTGAAACAAGGCAATCGACAGGGACAAAGCAGTTGTGGGCGAACGCGCCGCCGCTCTGTACAAGCGAACTGCTATGCCGTTCCGGCTGCGACTTTTTCGAAACAACTTCGCACAACAAGACATGCAGCACAAGCGCCCAGCAAGTTTTACTCCTCGACTTTAATTTGCTCAAAACGCAACGTTTTTCTTTTTCAAAAAAAAAAAACAACAACAAAAAATTTAAACCAACCAGATCAACAATCTCGGCTTTCTGCATGGGCGAGACCCGGCAGCAAACAACCGCTTTGCACGAGAGGGCGATGTCAAGGAAGCTGGACCTGAGCTCAGGGAGGAGGGCGTACTTGAGAGTCGTCCCCGCAATCACCAACGCAAACTCGTTTTCCAGACCAACGTTTTCCTGACCGATCTCGTCGATCGCTTCGCGCATCGTTTCGCGGGTTTTCTGAAAAAAAGCGACCGTGTACAGCGCAACGTCAAGGTCAAAGGCTACGCAGTATTGCACTGTAATCTTTACGCAAGTGAAGGTCAAAGGTTACGCAGTTTTGCACTGTAATCTTTACGCAAGTGAAGGTGAAAGGCTACGCAGTATTGCACTGTAATCTTTACGCAAGCGAAGGTCAAAGCTTGGGCTACGTTAAAAGTGAACGGGTAGGCAATGTATCGGTACAGAGTGGGGTTTCACGTAGATTGCATGCAAATCCAGCCGCACCACCGACGCCTTCCACTATTTCCCGATCTGAGTTTACTTGCGATTAACGGGCTCCGCAACTCACAATGAATCTGCCCCCGTATGATGCTGGCAATGTTTACAGAGGCTGCGGCTTTTGGCACAAGAGGAAAAGCCAATGACACTAACACTGTGGCAGAGCACAAATACCGGTAGTTGGTTTGAGTCAACCATCTTGCCGGCAACCGATGTTGCGTGACAGTTTATTCAAGCAACCGCAATTACGCTGCGACAAGCAAGAACTTAAATTGTCTGGAAAACCACACTTCTTAATAAAAGTTAAGCTGGAAGCTTGAACCTGAATAAAATTGTTCGCGTACTACAAACCAGTTAAATTGTTTGGAGTGCAACGTTGAAAAAGAGAAGTAAAAGGAGAGAAGCACAGAAACAAAAACGCACACAGCCGAAAGACTAAAACTTCGGTAAATAATTGCACTTGTACCTCCAACGAGTCGTCATCCAGGATAAGTGTGGACATGTTGCCTGAGATAAGGCGGCAGGAGTGGGCGATGTTAATTGCAGTCTCCTGCTTATCGCCGGTAAGCATCCAGATCTTTATGTCGGCTTTCGCCAAGGTCGCGATTGTCTCCGGGACTCCGTCTTGCAGTCGGTCCTCGATGGCCGACGCGCCAAGCAAATGTAGATCCTGGTCAAAGGCCATTTCCGAAGGTCATTGAAAGATATATTTGTCTTTTCCTAATTTCATGGGCCATTTTCAGCTCTTGTTTGCTACATAAGATTCTATCTGCAGCCGAAAGACGGCGTACGTGTCTGCCGCCAACGTGGGCGAATTTCATTACAAGTCTTTATTTCATTTTCGAAAATAAAACTTTATCTCAAGATCTCGTTCGCTATCTACACAACAAGCCGCACAAAACAAGTAATCTGCATCCCCAGCAGCGCACGCAAGTGCGCTTTCCACGATCCATTGCTTACAGGTAAACTGAATAACTTGTTACAAACCATTTCGATACATCTAATTCGCGCATTCATTGCAGTGAACATTTTCCAAGAACGATAAGTAAGAACAGGGACGATATGAGTATTTAGTAGTCAAGTCTCATAACTGCTTCGCTACTGTAAGAGAGACGAAGTATACTTAAAAAGTTAACACTACTGTGACAGAACAGTAGACGACGGAATGGCATTGTATCGCGAACAATGAGACATTTCGAACATGACGATGTTGTTTTCCAAATTGTACAAAATCATGGTGAATAAAGTTACTTTTGTACGTTTTAGAGGGGCGATCGCCCCAATCGCCCCTCCCTGGATCCGCCCCTAAGTAAAACGACCAATTTATTGCTATTAAGATTGACAACAGCGTTTTATTTGTCAGAAAGCTGGACAGGGGCGCTATGGCGGAAAGCTACCAGCGGGTCAAAATCAAAGCGCGCTCACCCTTTCAACCTCCTCATACGCGGCGCTCAGCTTCGCTTCTCGGTCGTTCACCGAAGTGCTAGCTTCGTAGAACGAGCCTGAGTTCCATTTCTGCACGAAATGTCGCAGATTTTGAAACTTATGGCAGCAGCTTCGGGGATTACTGACCGGTTTGCGACGAAGTTGTCAGTAATCTGCTTGTTTAGCTCAATGTGCGAAGATTGCTTGTTTCAGTGAAAACAATAACAGACAAGCGACACAAGTTTTGATTCCTAGAAAAGCATGACGCACTGATGTGGAACGAACAGATGTTTGAGTCCTGGACAAAAAGGAAACGCACGAACAGGACCAGACGACACTTTCAGACTTAACTTGGGAGCTATTACAGGAAAAGAATAACTACAAGAGTGAATGGTCTATGAGCAACAAATTGCCAGCGCATGCGTGGCTCACGAAAATGCTGCCTGCGCTTCACATCGTTTAGCAGCACGGAAAATTGACGTAGTCAAGTCGAACTTAACGTTAGGTACCTCAACGAGGAACTGTTAATTGTATCTGTCTTTTGCCACTAAGGTCATATGCAGCTTTAGAAATAAGGGTTGAAAGGACTAGAAAAGGGGTCGGCAACCTTTCTCTAGTTGCGGGACGAAAACAAACTCTGCAAGGTATGGAGGGCCGTACTAATTTTCCACCAACAATTCCGTTCGATTTACTGTTTATGATGTTGTTAGAACTTGTTAACTCCACATTTTCACAGTTCACAACGAGAGCCCAAAATACGACGTACAGTACATTAATAGCACAGTGCGGTTTCTCGTAAGTAGTTCCTCGTAAGTACAAAAAAATACAATACAAGATGTTGCAAAGAGGGCAGATTCATAAAATATAACACCACTATGCGTGCCATACAGTTACTACAAGTTATAAAGGGTCTGCGGGCCGGATGGTTTTGCTTGGTGGACCGGGTAGAGGGCCGTAGGTTGCCGATCCCGGGACTAGAAAGAACTTTCGGAAAATAATTGGGAGCTGAAAAGGAAACGATTGACAACATGTTTTCAATACTCTCTTTGCCACAAAGCGCCGAGGTACAAGTGTGGCTCAAAAAATGTTATCTGTGCTGTAATCAAAAAAGACCGATTGCTCAAGCCGACCCTCGCTCAAGTATTAACGAAAGAAACGGAAATCACGTCATGTCCGCACAGGGCAGAATTTGAGCCAACCAGAGTTTAGCAGCTGCAAATGGAACGCCATCAAACCGAACTTTATCCGATGTTTCTCGTTGAGGGAGACCACCTGAACAAAGACTGCCGCAACGAAAGGAACAGCGCAGTAGACAGTCATTTTTTCGTTATGTGATGCATTTGACCTAGATTAAGCACAGCTTATGCTTTGCAGATTTGTGTCTGATGAGCGTAGTCACACGTTTGACTCGAGTCGTGTCCTAAACCAGTGCCCTGGCTCTCTAATAAATATGTTGACTGCGCGAAAATAATTGTGCCCGAGAGAGAAAAGCAACTGAGGCTGCTTCGAACGAAAACGTGAAGCAGCAGCTTAGAAAGGAAGTCAGCGTCGAGCAAGAAGTGGGAGACGGCGACTGAAGTCGCGTCACGGTGTGTCAAGATATGCGCCGCGATCAATACCGATCCGAGAACTTTCCAGCAAACCAAGTCTTTTGCACTTACCTGGTACCTGTCTTCATCGATCTCGACCTGCGCGAAACAGAGCGTCCGCAATCCTTCACGTGCAAACTCCCGCAGATGCGCCTCGGTCTCAACTGAAATCGACAACGTGGTCAATGCGGCCGAAGATTTCTGTTGCGCACCACTATTTTCCATGACGCAGCACAAACATCTTCGCGACGGCGCCGAAACTGACTTCACGCTCTTTGACACGCGCGCGCGTCGGGGATGTTGCTCGGGTAGTGCCAAAAGCTTTACAGTGACGGGACGTATAAAACACCCTCTCGACCACTTGAATGACAGAAAAATACAAGACGTGACAGCGGTTTGATGAAGAGAATGTCTCGTGACTTCCCGTGAAGAGGCAAGGCCTCGCCTGAACTAGTAAGCTGGCATGTTTCACGGCAGCAAAGATCTAAAAGATGCGTTTGTTGGATAGAGCGCGGTTGTCAAGTATATCCGGATTTTGCAGCTAACGTAGTGGTTTCAGTTAATATTAAAGAAATGCACCATTCTAATGCCTGATGCATATTTGGTTGCGGTCAATTAATAGCGTGAAACTTTTCTTTACCAAAATTATGCGAACCACCTTTTTGAGTGGGGGTATTTGCGAAATCGTTTGACCTGAATCCTTCGGGCGACTTTGCACAGTTAAGAACAGGTTATGATCAAACAAGATACCTTTATAATCTACAACAGTGTTTTTCAACCTTTTTGCTGCAGCGGAACTTTCTGCAAATGTTTGCGTTGCTCATGGAACCCTATGCAATGATACAAGTATCTATCCAACAGATGGGTGGAAATGTCGCATCTATGTTTTATTTCTATGCTTCAGCGGAACCCCTGGCAGCCACTCGCGATACTGATGTACATCAACAAGAGAACAGCGAAGGCGCACTTCACAAAAGCTGGTACGTTAAAAAATACCGGGCAAACCATTTGGCATTTTAACATTTCTTTTCAACCTATCTAGACCATAGATGTAATGCATTACAGCAAACTAAAAAACAGTACGAAATATTTACCCCGTCACTTTGTCGAAAAAACGTTCACAGCTACTGCCAACTTATCAGTAACAACATTTTTACCTCGAAATTTTGACTTGTCGGACAAGCGCTCGAAAATGACGTTGTCCGCTCCTTTGCACATGAGTCGGATCTTTCCGTCCGGACACCGGACCATCACCGACATTCGTTTGCGCGTGCTGTTGAACTCGAGGACATTGAGCACTTGGTACGTTTCGTCCTTGTCCAACTGTGTTCGAATAAACGACCGGTGTGAAGTGGAAGTCCACTTATTTATGACAAAAAAGTATGCAAAAAATCTTAAACACGGTCGTCATCGTTTCTTTTCCGCGAACTTGGCAGGTGGCCAAGTCACGAGTCTGTGGATTATCGCGCAACACCATGCGTCGAAAGACATGCGCTACGTCACTGCAAGAAGCAGGTTGTCTTTCTGCCCACACTTTACACGCGCTTCCAAAAATAAAAAACGTTTCGTTTATTTGCTATACCAATCATAAGTACATTTGAGCAAATTACGTTCTTCTGAAACCAAGATGTGTACACTCCAACATTGAAAAAACATCAGGTGGCACGCGATCTCAAAAAGTTTGAGAACTACTGTTGAAAGGAATCAGTCAGTCAGGTGGGCAGGCTTACCGAGTGCACGGTGACAGCCATCGGAGTGCGTTCGGCAAACACAAAGCCCATCGAACGGGCTGCTTTCACTATTGCATTTTCATCTGGCGACGAAGACTGATATCTGTGCGGAGAAAGTACGCGCGTGAGAACTCACTGTCGTCGCAGCCAAGGCACTTTTCTACTGTGTACAAGGAAAGGTACAGCAACGGCGCATGGAAGTTTTACAGGTGCAAGCGAAATAAACTGAAAAAAAATAACAAGATTTTCTTTCACTGCTTCAAACTTTGTTTAAACGCCGGAGGTGGAATGACTGATACGACGCAACGTTACAGAAGCGCTGAAAAAATCTACTGTTCTGCGGAGGTTTCAGAAGCTGGTGTTGCACATAAGTTTCCATCAACGAAAGACTTGAAAAACGTTAGCGATAGAAGTAGGAGACAGAAAGCGATCCGCGGCACGAAGATCTTATATAGCAAAAGTTCGAATTCGACCTGAGATGCTGAAACTGGTCGTTTGCAAAACGAACGAATCACAATTACACACAGGGCAACGTTTAACGGTTCGGTTCATGTTCTATCAACTTCCTTCACAGATTGACCTTTTCTTGTATCGTACCGTAGAATTATTCAAAACATTCCGAAGCCTGAACGGAATGCAGCACTGCACAGGCGTCTTCAACAACTGACACTTACTGAATTTCGTCATAATCTAGTTGACGGTCGATGTCATCTCTATTGTCCGGAGCGGCGGCAGGAGCAACCGGACGCGATTTCTCTGGCACCACCGTGTGGCAGACGGACATCATTGTTACGAAGTCGCGAATGCAACGGTTATAGCCCTCCTGTGAGTAAAAATCCGTTTTGTTAGGTTTGTGGGGGGAGCCTCCAGCGATTGACATTTTCGGAGAAAGAGTTAAACGGCGGGAGATGACGATAAGCACGTATTGTTGGCGTGTGGGGGGGAAGTTAAAGGGCTGAGTCAAATAATCGTCATCGCATTTCTGCCTGGACCAAATTCCCACGACGACTTCCGCGTCTTCCCAAAACCTATTCAAAAGCACGAAAACCTTGAGACTAACACTCGCTGGCACACAGCACCCCTGCTTGGCCATCCGTGTCAACGTGGCGGGAAGTGAGAGTTCACCTTCGGTAGTTCGGCAATGGATAGTTTCATCAAAAAGCGCCGGACGCGTCATCAGATGCGAGTCTCCATGCAGACACTCGTAGGGAATTGTATCACCAAATCCAACGTTTTACAACGGTTACCAGGCGCTAAGTAAGCAGTGTGTACAACATTGCCAAGCACTGTTAACCGGGATTGAAAACAACCCACGCGCTTTACTTGTAAACACGTCTCCCATATCCCGTGACGTTTCTTGACCAAAACCGGACAGTTACAACGCTATTCGTATTTCTGTCTCAGTTTGGACTTCCAATCTTTTTCAGGCAATTCTGCATTGACACTCTGTCAGTTGAAACGGTTCATAACATTAATGGCTACGTCAAAGCATGAAGCGAATTAGCTCACAGCATATGCAAATCAAAAGCGCTTCCAAGGCGTTTCACTGAATTACCAAACCATTGACTGTGGAGACAAAACCACAACAGCGAAGTAATGTGATGCGTAGTTCAAGCTAGCAAGCAAACAACAAATACAAGACGTGTGTTGTGCATGCCTCCATTTGTTGAATCGCACTAGCAGGGCCGTAAAGAACTTTTCCTAGCTCCTGTACGGAGTTCGCACGAATTACCGAAGCAATTTTCAGGCTTTAATGAAGCAATTTGTTTTTTCTAATTGATATCTTCCACTGCCTTGAATTATTATCAATCCTGACGAAAGCGCTACTGCTGCACGCATACAGCGGAAGTCAGGAACAGCATGACATGAAACACGAAGCCGAATCGACAGATCACCGGCATTATTCGAGCATATACGCAAGCGTTTTTCGAATTAAGGCACGTTCCTCGAAAACGCTTGCTTGGTTCACGATAAACAATACGTGGCGAACGCAGTGGTAACCCACTTGCACTGCTTCATGATAAACTACACTCTGGCACAAGACGTCGGAAGGGCTAGTGGTTAACTTGATTCCGCGCCAATAACGGTTAATACAACAGCCAGCCTGTTCCTACTTTGCCGTTGCGCAGCTTTTCCGTGAATGCTTCGTCTTCGAATCGCTGAGAGCTTTCACGGTAGTTACTCCATCTGCAACGCACACACAACCAAACCGAAACGTTACATCACAAGCAACCGGAACGAATCGTCGCA